>Ga0209679_1000734_pt1 | contig 12486 bp, 8 predicted proteins | sample WorMetHEROISLAND_4_FD_187408 | JGI IMG/M metagenome (GOLD analysis project Ga0209679, IMG submission 187408) | Marine gutless worms symbiont microbial communities from Max Planck institute for Marine Microbiology, Germany - Olavius sp. 2 HERON... ...
AACAGCGTAAAATGACTGGGCCGGGTCGGGTCGGGTCAGAGTTTGTGTGGGTCGGGTCGGGTCGGGTCCAGAAAAAGTGACCCGCGTCCATCTCTGGGTCATAAGTCGCTACCAACAGCTATTCGAGACAACCTTATCACCACCCTGTTGCTGCTATATTGTCTTCAAACGTAACTGTTTCGTAGAGCTTATGGCGATAACTCATCATAGCACTTTCGTCATAGCCTTCGCCTTAAGAACGGACAAACGCAAATCCTGGTACTGAAGTGAACTGTACGTTATAACACCGTGTGTCAGTGACTGAGCTGCTTTCCATCCCACCGGCGGAGAAGATGTTCTAGGTCTTTTGAAACCTGTGAAATATATCCGAGGAACTTTCCGGGGAGGAGATATTTCCGTCTTGCGCACTGCAACCTCTTTCAGGAACATTGCTACTGTCACCCAATCCGGAGACTGGGAAGAAAGAGTGATGTATAGGCGTTATCTTTAGCGGAATGTGCGTGTATATACGCGTCGAATGGTGGAAAACTGTTCCATCTGCGCCTGCACATTCAAGAGAATAAAAGACACCGTAAACAACGGTCAGTCACCTCATGACATCCGGTACCAGTCTATGGTCGAAGACACAAGCTGAGTATTGCCAACTGGAATGTTCGCATACTGTCAGACAGCAAGGACTGAAATGAGTGGAAAGGATCATGGTAATTAGCTGCTGAGAACCATGCCAAATAGGACACTATACACCGATAATAATGCTGCATTCGGCGAAAGCAACATCAGCGACCCGACGAATCCCAGCTAGAAGAAGTTGCGGGAGAATACAAGTACTACGGCATCGTTAGGTCGACTCCTCCGAGTCGATCTAATAATAACGCCGTCCTCGGTCTGTCCGTCCGTCCGTCCGTCCGTACGTATCCACAAAAAGTTTCTCCGATTCGAATGAAATTTGGTATGTAGGTCGAGGTCGATGAGTGATGCACGACGGTATGCCATATAGGCCCGATCGAAGGTCGCGTGGCGTTGAAAGTTAGAAATTCTTCCATTTTCAATATCTATCTCGTCCGCCTTTTTTAATGGGAGCTGGCAAATGACTGCTGATTCCTTAACTAGAGGACATTTGATCGGGACGGATTTTTATGTCTGTCCTAGTTTTTGTGTCACGTGACTTTGAACTTGGAAGAACTTGGCTTGCAGGGGGAGTCAACCTTCAGTCCCGCACGGGGCTAATTTTTTTAATTCTGCATTTTATGATTGTTTTTTCGCCATATATTGTACGGTGCCTCTGAACAGAGGTTGAGGGGCACCGTAGCAAATCTAGATGACAGAATTACGCCTACTGCCGATAAACGTCAGATGATTTAGCTATTCGGTCATCAGATATCAGACAGCTGGATTTACGGGGATTAAGTATTCGGCTCATGGTATTACGTCTTCGTGTGATCAAAGAGCCACGCTTGTCAGTGCTCTGCTGCTAAATGTCATACACATAAGGATCAACAACTCTAATCCTAGTAGATCAACAGGCTTGTGGTCCTAGTAGACTTCAATACATGACCGAGTAGAGTAGACTCAGTGTACTTATTACCCGGCATCGATTAGGGAAAGACACTGTAGCTCGCATATGGCATATCCGACTAACGCGCTGTAATTCTACACAAAATCGAGTTGATGGGGCGTTTCTTCCTGTAGCTTAGGAACTGATTTGCACTCAAGTTCGACGTACTGCGCGACATTGGCCGAGAAGCACTGACTGATCAACAATGGCCTGATGGCTAATGTGACATTTGCAGGAAAGTGCTACTTTAGCGGTTAACGGTAATTGTAACAGTAACATTACGTTGGTTTCGTACGAACTACATTAGGCACAGCAAATCGGCTCTTAGTTTGCAACAGAGATGCGCGAACCGTTTCATCTGTTATAACTCATCATAGTACCTTCGTCATAGCCTTCGCCTTAAGAACGGACAAACGCAAATCCTGGTACTGAAGTGAACTGTACGTCACAACACCGTGTGTCAGTGACTGAGCTGCTTTCCATCCCACCGGCGAAGATGTTCTAGGTCTTTTGAATTTTGAAACCTGTGAAATATATCCGAGGAACTCTGTTATTAAACTTTTAGTCTTTTGACAATCATACAATGTAGGCCTATCGATACAAGAGGCTTATCCCAACACGATATGTGTGTTTTGTTTATGTGACCAAGTAATCTTAACCTTTGACCTATGGCTGTCATAGTCCGTTGTGTTGTGGTCAACAAATTCTTCTAGATATTATATTTATTATTATTAGGCCTATTGTTATTCTTCTTCTTCTTCTTATTATTATTACCTTCGCCGAAGCGAAGAAGAAAGTGATGTTTTCGTGTGAATCTGTTTGTCTGTTTGTTTGTCTGTCTGTCTGTCTCTCTGTCTGTCTGTTCGCCTGTCTGAACTGATTTTGATGATCGTGATCCGAAAGTGAAAAATCGATTAGATTTCGATCATGTTCCGTATCCGGTTGCGGATCATGATCCGGATACGAATCGTATCGGTGAAGGTTTGTGCTCTCGGAGCTCTTCTGGTTATTATTGTTATTATTATTATAATCACCATTATCACCATTGTCATCATCGTCATTATTATTACTAACCGATCATTCTGACGTACTAGCTCTAAAGGTTAACTGAGTTTTCATTTGCGAGATAAGGTCAGTCCGAACTGCACAGGAGCGGTTACATACATCGCATGACATACGACGACGACGACGATGATGATGATGACTACAAATGTGACTCGTTAAGCTAACGAGAGCTACTCGTTAGTTATCTTAACATGAACGTTAGCGTGCATGAAGTCAACGTGTGAGTAGCTTTCACGTAATGTTCCTGTTGCGTAATCTTTGCAGAGCGTGAAGTACTTTGACTTCACGCTCTGCAGAGATTACGCAACAGCGAAGCTTTTTTCGGCGCAAGGCGCGGAATCTGACAGACAGTAATTCTGCCCGTTCGCCGGTCTGCCTCTGTATCCGTCAAGCTCGACCTTTTCACGCGCTAGTTTCCCCGTTATTCTAGCCTAATAGCACCAAACGTCATTGCGTTGATGACCCTTAAGTATAGGCGGTGTATGAAAAGTTCGCGCTTTGCCATCTACAGGTGACAATGTGAACAACCAGGTTATGTGCTGGACAGCCAAACTGTTTGGCACTTTTGTCCAGTAGTACTTCTGTGCCTGAAAGTTGCATCTCCAACCGAGCTGTAAGCTCTCTCAGCAGGTCTGGGGAGGTAAAATAGTCACATTCCACAGCATAAATTTTTGTACGAATGGATGCCTTGGTGGCGTAACGGTTAGGGCGTCGGACTTGTGATCAAGCGGTCGTGGGTTCGATTCCCGGTCGGGCCGCTATCAAACTACCTAGGTCAACTCAGCCTTCCATCCCTTTGGGGTAGATAAATCGAGTAGCGGCCTGGCTGGCTGGAGTTAAGGCGGGGCGCTTTCGCTTGTGTCGGGTGGCAGGTAATACTGTGTGATCCCATATGGCAAGTGACGACCCGTAGCTCTGAGATGGATTACAATAAAGAGCTATGCGCATCTTTAACCTTTAACTATACAAAAAATAAGCCTAAAATTATACGACCCTGCTTGGAGGTGTTTTCCACTCCGTAGATTTTGTAGATTTGCCGTTAAGCCGCGGTCACAACGACAACGCGAGCTTGCACCAGTCGCCTACCAGTGCATGCGCTTCTATACACTTTGCACAGCGCACGCTAATTGACGCTAAGATTTCACAGGTAGTGGGATGTGGTGGGTGGCCACGGTGGGATCTTTCATGACCTTTTTAGTGCATATTTGTTGCTGAATACTCCAGTGAAAAAAATTGAAAATCACTCAATATTTGATGAAGTTCGACAAAAACTTGACGGCTTACTTTTTATCAATATTCAGCTTTTTATCAACTTCAGTGGCGTAGCGGGTATTTGAAAGTGGGGGGATAATTGGGGATGGAAGTCGCAAGGCCCGAAGGGCCGCAGCCTGAGGCCCGAAGGGCCAAAAGCGGGGGTGGGGTTCTTGGGGAGGGGTAACCAACCCCCTCCCCACCCGCTAGGGGTCTGGGGGAGCGCTGTAAGCTACCCCATCGGGGTCCGGGCAGAGCCCCGGCCGCCGAATGGTTTTTGCTTTATTTTAGATGCTTAAAATGGCTCCTGCTGCATAGTTAAGTTAAAACTGTAGGCCTAAATAATTCAGCAGCGGCCTGAAGTTATGGCACGTAGCGTCCAGTGCAACGTCTGATTGTTCTTAGGAGAGTGGACAGTGGACACACGCTGACAGTGTTAAGTTTTTTTGTGGCATGTTACATCGTTACGTCAATATCGTTTTAAAGCGACAAATGAACAATTAACCATAGCACCCGAAATTGGCAGGAACAATAGTCAGACAGTCGCTGCTGTAAAAAGCATTGGCAACACGTTGTACAGGTGCTGGTTCATCCAAAGATTTCCTGGCGGTTGCTGCTGCCTGTAACACCGCCGCATTAATGTCACAAAGTAACTCGATACATCTCCTCAGCAGCTCACTAGCAGTCCAGTTGCTAGCGACTCCATCACCGGGCGTGCCGCTGGTCGGAAGGGTGCAAGGCGGCGGCCGGCTGTTCGTCAGTGTCACTATGTATACCTCCTCCATCACGCATCACTTTCTCTGCAGCAGCTGGAGCTGTACGCTGTACAGGTCCACAGCTGGCACCCTCAGCCATCCTGTACTCTCGGATTGCAGCTGTAGATTGGCCTGACATTCGCGCTTCTCCAATTGTACTGCATTCTAGCTGTGTTTGTAGTTCATTCGTAGTTATTAGCGCCCATGTAACGTAATTTTTGCACGCAGTTTTGCCTGCAAAGTGGGGGGATTATCCTTCCCGGATTTTTATAACTGGGGGATCGATCCCCCTATCGCCCCGGCTCCGACGACACTGATCAACTTGCATAAAAAGCGAACAGTGTAGATAATTTTTTGACTCACAGTGTAGGTAATTTATTCTCGTGCACTCGTAATGCGTTCTCTGAGAACTCGCAGCGCATCGAACCAGTCTGTACGATCGACCTTCTCTTGTAGTCTTGTCGTGCAGGATTTACGACCACAACAAAGCACAGTCGACATAACGCCGCTAAAACCGATTCGCCTGTCTGAATCGATGCAATGAGTGTCATTATTGTAGAACATGAAGACGAGTGCATATGGATTATGTAATTCACGTCCCATTTTGTGGCATATTTGACATGAAAATAACAGTGAACAATAATCGTTCGATTTTTGGACACCTGACTGTGATGGTGTTCATAGATTCATTCATTCATTCATTTATTTTAATTCAGGCAGCATGGCCGGTATACACAGTATTTGTTTCGTGGGTTTTTATTTACGGTGTTCAGGAACACTAAGAACAATATATTTATAAACCAGTTCAAAATCTGGGTACATCAGTTGAGTGATTAATAATACTGTTTAATTACAGTTTTCAAAAATCTTGTATTACTATTTTTATTACACCTGTAACCGATTACACTTCAAATACTAGAAGGCGCTCGTGAGAATGCATATCTCCGCCAAGAATTTTACAGACGCCCCCTTTTCGGAAAAATTTTAAGGAGTCATGTCCGGATTGTCCCTGTAAACATGCACGTCAAATTTGAAGTCCGTAGCTTTAACCGTTTTGGAGCTATTAGCATTTAATGCCCAAAAATTTAGGGGGTCACGTGACCCTGATCACGCCCCCTTTTCGAAAAATTTTTAAGCGATTACGTCCGGACTGTGTCTGGGAACATAAATGTCAAATTTGAAGTCCGTATAGCTTCAACCGTTTTAAACTGGTCTGATTGACCTGTCCGCTGCGCACTCGACACACAGACAGACAGACAGACAGACACACATCAAACGAAAACAGTATCTCTGCCGTTCACTCCGTTCATTTGGCGCAGATAATAAGCAATTACATATTTTATTAAGAAAATGTGAGACTGTTGCGCTTGCAAGTCCGTAAAAAATCTCGAGGCGCTGAAGCAATTTTCCGCTGGTGTCAGATCGGCGTGAATAGATAAATAAAATAACGCGCCGTGGCGGTCACCTTCTTCGTCTGTCGTCCGTTGGGAATAGTAAGCGAAGACGCTGCAGGCGGTGACATTATCCAGTTACTTTAGATGTGTACAAATGTATAGATAAGAAATACTTGCAAAACGATCGTTTTATAAAGCTGCAAATGCAATTTTCGGTAAAATAGGTAGAGTACGTAGCCACAAGAAGTTACTTTACATATGATTTAAAGCAAATGTTTACCAGTTTTGTTATATGGTCTGGATGTGTGCCCCCTGAATGTTTCAGACATGAGGTCACTGGATTTTGTCATCAACAGATTTTTCATGAAGCCTTTTAATACAAATATTATGGATACTGTTAAATTTTGCCAGGACCAATTTGGCTTTGAGTTACCCAGTGTCTTGATTGTAAAACGCAGAGACAAATTTCTGGCCAGATACAAACAGTTTGAATTAGACCATAATTGCTTTAATCTCTGATTTATTGTTGTTATCATATGTATATACAGTAATTATGTCTTAGTTAAATTCTGATTCACACTAAATTTTCATCGTATTTATTTTGTTTCTGTTATTGTATCTACCATTCTTGGTGAATAAAGATTTTCATAAACCACTGTATAACACAGCTACTACCATACACTCACTTCCACAACACCAGACCTGTGATGTGCACTTTGTTCAACATCAATCTTCAATCTTTTAGATTTAATCAGGCACAGGTGTACGCATATGGGGCGTTCGGGCGGTTAATACCCCACTGAGGATAAAAAATTAGAACAAAAATATAAACCAATACTGCCAGGTGGCTGAAAAATGTCCTACTAGAAAAAATGCAATTTCTCGACAACCGATAGAGTTTTTTATAAAAATTTAAAGATTTACATCCGAAGGAATTTCCACCAATCTCTGAAAATTTTACTGAAGTATTTGTATTCCTTCAAGAATTACAGCTTTGACAATATTTTATTCCGTATTTCAAAATTACACCGAAGAAATTGACAGTCACTTGTAACGTTCCATGTTCAACGTCGTTAAACAGTTTTTGTCAAAGCACGTTCTAAATGTCCATCGGCTCCATCCCAGCTTTCACACAAGCTTTATGTGTTTTCGTGATGCTCAGTATGGCCTTGTTGATTGAGTCCTGCAGCTGGTGTCATAAGACTTTCTTAAGTCCATCAGTGTTCTTTGGCTTGGGATGAAATGTATTGTAGTGTTCAAGCATAACTCCTCTACTCAAGAAGGTTAATGTCTGGCGAGTTTGGTGGCCAGGCATCTTTGCCAATAAATTCATTGCAGTTGGTAGAAATCCAGTCTTGAGCCAACTGTGCTGTGTGAGCAGGCGCACTGTCCTGTTGGGAAATGAAACCAGACGGTAGAAGGGACTTGCTTTCTTGAATTAGTCTGGGTAATAGAGTTTAGCGTAACGTTTAGCATTTACTTTAGCCTTGTCTGGAACGGATAACGTCATAATTATTTGGGTTTTACAAAAAAGAGTTTCTCTGTAACAAATTTAAAAGAAATAACAATTGTCAAAATGTTTATCTGCATATATGGCACAAAATATTTAAACATATATTTATATATTTATTTATATATTTATACATATCTAAACTTTGTCAGTTTTTCTAAGTTGGAAAATCTTTCACCTTTAAATCCTAAAATTTTGGTCAACAAATCGGCTGTTGAGAAATTGCATTTTGAGCCACCCCGTGTACCGATGCATGTAAAAGTTACCTCTATTTTTCTGTTGATGCCGTTTTTCGGTGAGTAAAAGTTTATGTATGATTTTACCGCGCAATCCACGTTGTGCTAGCGCGGTATTGCTATCGTAGGTCGTCCCTCCGCCCGTCTGTCGCTGATAGTGTGGGTCTCATTTTATTGGTTTGCACACATCTGTCTTCGAAAGCCACGATCTGCCAAACTCAACATACTGGGTAAAAACAGAATGTTACGAAAAGTGGCCATTCAGGGTAATTCAAGGTCACGTGCTTTGGGGTCAATAAGAAGCCGATGAGAGACTCCATATTGCTATATAATAATGTTGGCCTTATTTCTAAAGTTTCCGAAAATATAACGACCAAAACCACTGAAATCGTCGTTATCGCGACCATCCCACTCTCGTCAACCTTATACCCATGTAAAATTGTAGGTTAAGGACTTAAGGATTCTAGTATCTGGCAATAAATTATTGCCAGATACTAGAATCCTTAAGTCCTTAACCTACAATTTTACATGGGTTTATCTTCATTCACATTTTGTGTTGGGCTGCGAAAGACGCATGTTTTGTGCAACAGAATGCTTAATGGCCGTTCAAGGTCATCCAACTTCATTGATTTTGGTACCAATCGAAATTTGAAAGCACGCATGCGACTTCCTGTTAGTGATCAACAGCAATCTTGGTGCTATCTTTCTGAGATACGGCGATTTATTGGCCGAAAACACCACTTTTTCCTACCCTATTCTCATTTAACGCCCTCGATAGGGGCTTGGCTGGGGGGTGAACCTTTTCGAATTTCTGGATAAGCGCCAAAACTGGAGTCCTAGCTTGCGTGGTTTTGACACAATACCAGCGTGTGACAGACTGACGGACGAACGGATATGCCGACGATGGCTAGTACTCACAGGGCTCTGCTGACGCCTAGTAAACAAAATGCGACAATGTCATAGTTTTGTAACCTTAATAATTATGGCAGGCCGCCTGGCCGCCGGCCATTGTTTACCGCTATATAGTTTAGATCTTCTTTATTTTTTCGCCACCTAATCTCCGAGGTCGCTTGGCCGACCGTCACCAAACTTTGCCACATGTTCGATAGTAACCCAGATTTATAAAATTCTGTCAGAAGCTTGGATGGCCCCTTTCCCCGAAATTTGGCGCCCTATAAACATCAAAATTTCGGCGCGATTTCGCACAACTTCGCGACTTGATCGCGAATGTCTCCGGAAAGCAACAAGATATCGTCAATCGGAAAACGACGTTGCAAACTACGGACATTCCGGCACAGGCAAACTTAATTCGGTGTACTTTGGTCCACAAACGGCGAAAATAGGACCGGAGTTCTGACCTACCAAACGGGCGGACATGAGGCTGGGCATGCCACGCATCTAGTTTTCTGTTAATTAACTCTTTTTAGTTAAATATTTTTGCGCTTTTTTTGTAATAAACGAACTTATTTTTGTAAGTTACCACTACTTTGCACATACAGTTCGACAGAGTTATTGCTGCCAGTCAGTTAAAATTAAAGCTAACTAAAAGAAGCATATATAGGCCCACAATACGGGGTGGTCCAAAAAATAAGCCAACAAATTTCATAACTTCATGTCTTCATCAAATGTTTACCGATTTTCAAAACTATCACTAAAACACTCAGCAGTAATTTTACAGTAAAGTGACCGTTAAAGCACACACCATACCCCAAACGCTTTGCTGCGTTACCTTGTGAGTGTTAATGTATAGTATTCGAAAGCTGACTTTAACATTTCACAAGGTAGTGTGGCGAAGCTTTTGAGGTATAGTGGTATAATGATCACTTTATTGCAGTGAAATGATGTGAATGAATGAATGAATGAATGAATGCGTTTATTTCAGGCACAAACCCATAGAAACACATAAAAACACAACACATAAACAGACATACCTACGGACACATAAACAATAAAAAGAACAAAAAAGAAGAAAATTCGGCCAATATTTGATGGTTTTGTGACAAAAACTCGTTGGCTTACTGTTTGAACCACTCTGTTGTGAATCTCCGGCTGCTGAGGCTGAAGTAACTGACGTCACCAGTAACGTAATAACGGTAGAATGCGGCCGTACATCATGCGGACGGGACTGATAACGACTGAGAAGATGAGATCCTTGCCGCCATATAGACCGCAATATACGACAGCTGCGGGATGTTATAATGTGTCCATCTTTAAAAAAAACACCACCGACGTTTCTGCGCTGTACAAACAGTTGCTTAATGCAGCAGGTGTGGCATACTGAAAATCATTTTATCTGCATTAATAATGCAACGTAAGATGATGAAGCATCCGCAGTCACATTACAGCGTAAGAGCTCATATATTTTTCGACGCCAAGAACTGGCTAGTCGTATACGTACTACATTAAGCTGATATGACGCACGTCGACCGCAAGTGCGCCCTGCTTTTAACTTGGTCATACGAAACGCCATGAAAAAAATGACACGCGCTCAAAAACTGATGGCTAGCCAGCTTAGGTTAATGCACTGAGGAAAACAGAAAATTGACGAGAATAAGAACTGAAAAGACAAGAAAGCCGTGCTGTCGCAAGGGAACCGCGCGATGCCGCAGCTGTTGTTTTTGGTTTAAAGTTCGCCGACAACATTCACTACAAGTTTAAGAGTATCCAAGCTTCGAAAGCCAGGCTTCAGAGCTCCAAACGTACCGGCACAAAACAGAATTTAACGCAAAATGGCCATTTTTGGTCACGTGTTTTGGAGTCAGTGGAAAGGCGATAATAGGGACTATAAGTAATACTATATACTAAATTTGGCCTTATTTGTTAAGATTCCGACGATGTAGCGTCTACGAAAGATCCGCAGTTTTCCGCGGATTCCAAATACTCTGCGGATCACATTTCGCTACTCCGCTTGCCACATCTCCGCTAGTCACGCATTTCATAACCCGCCGCATCCGTATTGGTAGATAACTGTCATAAATAAAACAGCTGAACTTGATAACGAAAACGGCGTGCCGTACGTGTATACGTAATATACGGGCGCAGGCATAAAATCTAAGGAAAATTTACATAATTATTGAGAACCACTACGAATATCCGCATAAACCTTATATTTCTTATACTGCCAGAATCTAGAGTCATTGGGCTACATCTTCGTAGCTGACAGTATATAGTCTATCTTCATTCAAATTTTCGTGGTGGGCTCCGAAAGAGGGGGCGCTGAAATTGCACTGGACACAAACGGACGGAGTGGCAAGGGTGGACGTTGCAGGACTGGACAATGACGGACCGGTGTGTGAAACTCAACGTTTTTTGTCAGTGATATAATGCAAATTAAATGATTGTTTTTTTTTAAATTCTATTTCTACTGTATTGAACATGTTTATTCGCCAAGGGCAGACAGCACAAGCTAAAAACGGTAATAGCAATAATAGTAATAAAAGACAAAAAGATAATACACATAAAACATCGCCATAATGCTATAAGCTGTGTAAGCTATTTGCCTATTTACCTATAACATCATCCTCAGATTTACGTTTGTCTTAACAGTGTTTTCTTCTTTGTACATCTTCAACATCTACATTATGTTACGTTATACATGTATAACACGCCAAACACGCCACTGTCAGTCAGTCGTCCGTTACTATCGAGTCCTGCAATATCCACCCCTGCAAAACCGGTCCGTCATTGTCCAGTCCTGCAATTTCAGTCGCCCCCCGAAAGACGCACGTGTTTTGAAACAGAGTGAGTAATGGCCCTTCAAGGTCATCCAAGGTCGTTGATTTTGGCACCAATCGAAAGCGCGTATGCGACTTCCTATAGGTCATCAATAGTAACCTTGATCCTATCTTGCTTCGTTTCAGAGATATTGCAGGTTTCTTGCTGAGAACTACTCCACCCCTATTCCACCCGAATTTTAGGGGTGTTCCCTTTGGACTATATGCCGATGTTGTGGCTCCAAGGAGCGAAGACCCTAACCTATTTATTCGTTGTAATTAATTTCGAACTAGTCCAACCTATATGCCCACGGTACATAACGTCACGGACAGAGAGACAGACGGACAGACGGATGGACGACTTACGATAGCAATACCGCGCTAGAACTACGTGCATCGTGTGGTAAAAAAACAACGAAAAATCGAAATAAAACTGTCAAGTAATTGGTGAAGTCTGTCAGGAGGATGATAACAGCAGTATATGGTACGAATGATACGTTTTATAGAGAAGATACATTTAAGTCCGGGGAGAAAGAGTGGATTGGTGAGGATTAAAATGATGAGATGACACGTGCATGAGCATGAGCTTAGAAACAGGGTGTTAGCAGTGTTAGCAATGCATTTCTTTGTAGCTAAGTTGCTTTCTATTGCCGTAATGACCTACAGCTATGTCTAGCACCTCCGAAGCTTACGTCCGATGATTCGGCTAATTTATTACGCACACAGAGAATAAACTTCAACATGCGATCGCAGCACGTGCGCATGGCACGCGACCCCCTTGTCGCTTGATGTTTCCTTTCTAGAAAACCCCTGCGAGTACCCGTATAATTTTTATATTGTCAGAAACTAGTCCCTGAACTACGTGAAAGCTACTATAGTATAATGCTAGCTACAGTGATAGATTATCTATATTGGGCCTTAGAAGTCTCCAGCTGCGCAGACTCCATCAAGATCTTATTTACACATATAAAATAATTTTCGGTTTGGTGGATCTGGATTGCCCCAAG
>Ga0209679_1000735_pt1 | contig 12484 bp, 3 predicted proteins | sample WorMetHEROISLAND_4_FD_187408 | JGI IMG/M metagenome (GOLD analysis project Ga0209679, IMG submission 187408) | Marine gutless worms symbiont microbial communities from Max Planck institute for Marine Microbiology, Germany - Olavius sp. 2 HERON... ...
GTTTGTTATCCTGCCTTTCCACGAGATGCCCAGTATGCTCCTCTGCCATCTGTGATGTGCAGCATCCAGTCTTTTTGTTAATGTTGCTGACAATGGCCATACATCAGCACCATACAGGAGAGTAGACAAAAGTATTGCTTCGTATAACCTTGTCTTCACTTTCAGACTAATATTGCCATTTCTCCAGATCTTTCTCATTTTACCAAATACTGCTGCTGCTGGGCAGATAGAAATAACTTGAAACTTAACCGTAAAAAATCATGTGAAATTGTTTTCCTTAGACCTAGGTCCAACCGCCAAACTAAAATTCCGCCACCAGCTGTTGACGGCTTCGACAGGGTACAACACATATTAGCCTTGGGTGTAACGTTGTGTCATAATTTTTGTATGTCTAAAGACATCGACACTGTCATAACATGCTGTGCACGCACTCGGCGCTTTGTGACATTTTATATAAGCGCCTTAGAAATACTCTTACTTACTCACTCTACGGTCTCCGAACACTACGAGCTCATGGTGTGCCTCAAGCCTCTCTGCAGCTAATCTTCCGGACAACCGCTCTCGCCAAACTATACTCTGTGCCGCTCCCACTGGGTGAGGCTTTGCAAATTCTGGTGATATAAACAGACTGGAGGCTTTTCTGTGAAGAGCCGGCAAATCAGGCTATTACACTGGGGATTTCACAATAACTGTCCTCTGTGAACAAGCTGATGAACAGTTATTTAGGGCAGTCAAATATAATCCCATCCACCCCCTTCATCGTCTCCTACCATCTGAGCGCAGCACACCTCACTCGTTCTAGAGTACATAATTATGAGTTACCGTCAAAAACCGGCAGTATTGACGAGTGCAGTTTTACCGTGTGTTGTATAAGGACTGCTATTAGTGTTTTAATTTCTTTGCTTTTATCTTTGTTTAACAGCGGTTTGTCTGTTATTTTTCAATAAAGAGTATTATAACTCTGAAGATTTTCATTGCTTTTGTTACATGCAGGGTGAATGGAAGCCGAAGCAGATTTCAAATCCTGATTATAAAGGCAAGTGGGTTCATCCTGAAATAGACAATCCTGATTATCAGCCAGATGATAACCTGTACCGATACACAGACATCGGAGCCATTGGCTTTGACTTGTGGCAGGTCTGCAAATGATCGTTAACTGACATTTGAATGTTTTTTTGATACACAGTATTTACGTGTTATGTACACCATAGCTTCTGTATGTATTTCATGAATTACAGCTGTATGGAAAGTATGAGAACTAAAAGAAGTGTGACTTAACTGGCTCTGTTTGCTATGTGTGATTACCTAATTCTGCAAATTCACAACAATATAACTCCATCTCCAAATTGTATTGGTAATTTGGTTCACAAATACTGAACTAGACATTAGACAAATACATTGTCTGTGACATCCCACGTAGTTCCAGTCCAGCAAATAGTGACAAAGCTTTCAGATATGATGACAGTATTGTGTTGTATTAATACTTTTATACTGTGTAATACATGTAAACATTTCGTGTAACATTTCAGACTGATTTGATGAGACTGATTGTGTTGTGAATTATGTGTTTGGTGTTTGGCAGGTAAAATCCGGTAGCATCTTTGACAATGTCCTCGTTACCGATGACGAGAAGTATGCAGAAGAGTTTGGTGAGAAAACATGGGGTGCGTCAAAGGATGCAGAGAAGAAGATGAAAGAAGATCATGAGGAGGAGGAGCGAAAGCAGAGAGAAGAGGAGGAGAAGAGTAGAAAAGATGGTTAGTACACGTACTTTTGTGTATCAGTCAATCAATCAAATCTAGTATTTGTAAAGTGCCGCTTACACAAAGTTCTCAGTCTTGCACAGGGCTAATTTTTTGTAATCAGAATACTGATTTTAACCAGTTTTAATCTATACTGCCTGTTCATGTATTTTCTACGTTTTGTGACTTTTGTAATGCCTTGCCAGTCATTTGATATCAAGCCCATTTTCCACAGTCACTCTGTCAGACTGGTCCCTAAAATGAACTTTGGCAATTGTTATGGCAGTATTTTCTACAGGCCTTGTGCCTTCAGTGCTTTGACATTGTTGGTTGGGTGACTGGAAGAGCATCCGGCCTGTAAAAACTTTGCGCTAAAATCCCTTAGCCATGGTAGTTGATATTAGTGGCTGGGGTCTGTAGACTGTACCTGCCTGTCAACGCATCCGAGGGGCAACCGTCTTACCTGGAAAACGACTGTTAAAACGTTGTGTAGTGTATGTCTCTATGGGCTATATGCCCTTGCAGTCACCTTTATACACAAATACCCTTCAGTGATGCTGATGAGCATTTAAGCATCACTGGTGGATAATTGAAGTGAATGTCATATACTGTACACTGCTATTAAAATCCCTGTTCTGCTATTGGTGATGATTCAATCCCACGTTAACAGCTGAGAAAGTTAACAGCTATGTAGGAAATGTCAGAGACGGAAATGGTAGAATCATCCAAATTATGCGTTTCTCGTTAACAGCATAGATCTCATGACTCAGTATACTGCTCAAGGTCCAGAATTGCATGTAGCTTAGCAGCATGAATTTTTGACGTTACTGTATGAAATATTTAGGTTTTAGTGTTTTATTTCTCTCTACCTGATGTACAACTCTGACCTGTGAACTTTATTTTTTAGTGGGAATACAGGATAGTATGTAAATACGTGTAAAATTTTTAAATTCTTGAGCAACTGATTGGTTTTTAATGCACTTTTCATTGCCAGGCTAACAGCTAAATGCCAAAATGTAACGGTTTACACAGAACACTCACTGGATTTGTATGTTTTACAATTATTATACTGGTATGTGCTGTGTGATATCAGTGAAAGTGTATCTTAATGTTATTACTGTGCAGATGAAAAAGAGGACGACGACGATGAAGAATCAGACGAAGGTGAAGACGAAGAGGAAGAACCAAAAGAGGCAGAGGCATGTGTTTATTGAAAATGATTATTTACTATAATCTGACTGCACTTTAAACTTACACTCCAGTTTTTGTTTAAACATCCTATTTTTCTGGAATTACCCCAGGTTGTTATTCAGGTTAGACCGGTTGCCGAAAGTAAGCTGGGAATTGTTCTGGCAGAACTTAAATTACAGGCCTGTATGTGCTTTCTGTTGCCCAGCAGTGTAAAGGTGCTGAAAAATGTACATAATTAAACTTTGCATTTTGCAATTAACTTTTTTTTGCCTCTGATCAACCTTTGTTGCCATGGTAACAGAACTGGCTAACTTGTATAGACAATAAAGTTCCAGATTCTTGTACGAGACTGGTTTTCAGGGCCTGCCAATTTAATGGTATCATTTTAACTTGTCCATGACCAACGATCATGAGCACACAGAGCTATGAAAAACTGGCATATAATTCAGTGACTTGACCAGCCCCTTGCCATGGTAACAAAGATTTGGTATCTGAACACATAATTTGCTATCTTTTGTCTTGTATACGAGACATATTCCATTATTCAATTCACACATATGACACTTTCAGGATGGATTAATTTAACAGTGTCAGTCAAATCTTTTAGATTGACCAGTGTTGCAGTCAGTATTAACCATTTTTTTGCTTTTATATCACAAAATTTTGGCGTCTGTCATAGCAGGGCTGGCAACCATCAAGCTGGAAATTGCCAAGCACCATGATTTGTTTTTGTGAAGATTTTTAAACGTATTTTATAATTGTAATTGCAGGAGGAAGAGCACGACCATGAGCACACAGAGCTATGAAAAACTGGCATATAATTCTGTGACCTTACACATCCAGTGGACTGCAGCAAACACAACTGTCTTGGCATCGCTGTGTGCAGCAGTGCTATTACGGGCTAACTGTTTGACGTGTTGTTTGAGGTCAACCCTAGTGCGTACACGTACAGATGTACTTGCAATCGTGTGATGTAGGTGATTTTGTGTTTCTTAAAATACCGGTATTCTGTTCTTCAGCTAATGAAAATGCGGTCAATCATTTTTGTACATTGACACTTATTTTGATGGAATTTTATTTGTCTACAAAACCATTGTAATAAAATGCAGTCCACCTGTAGATAGTCTTATGTGGGAGTGACATTATGTTGTCTACACTGTATAGTGCTCGTATTTCACTGTATAGTGTTCGTATTTTCTGTGATTTTTCAGTTTCACACATTATGCATTGGTTATGTTTACTAATATGACAAGTAAGTAGTTTGAAGGCTCTTTTTAACAAAAAGTTGAAATGAGTAGTTGTGTCATCGATACAAAAGTTCAAGCTGAGTATTGTTTGTCTGGAAATTATAATGCACCGTACTTCTAACACTTCACGGCACATAACCATGTTGCAGTTACCAATGTCATACATAATAGTGGTATAATAATGAAACAGTAATAACAATTACAACAATTTTTGGCACACTTATTAATTACACAGCGTGTCACCGAAAGATGCTTTCATTTATTCAATGCAGTTGTTACATCAGGTGAAGCAAACTGAAAATAATTATGTAGCCACTATCTAAAACGTTGCTAACTTTGATTATAAACTGATCAAAAGTTGTCTAATTACAATTTTTGCCAGTTATTAATCAGATTATACACCTCATAGTATGTATAGTATAAAGCTCTTGGTACACCAATATGTTAACACATCAGTCTTTCAGACGTTTTGGACTATAACAAAGTATGTGCACACTGAGTGCCTAATATACTGTAAAACATATTTTCACTGCATTTTAATTTGGCGTTTTCCCAGTGTTCCATTAGTATTTACCAAGCCTTTGATGGGCAAACTGAATTTTCGCAGGTATTTAATTTCGCGATTTTATCCCACTCGCGAAAATTTGATGCACGCAAAAAATGTGTTTTACAGTATTGACTCCTGAGTCCACGATGACAATGTTACATACTGGCAGTAACTTTTCAGAATGTGCTCCAAACTGACAATGCATGAAATCTGAGCTCACAGAATACGGCATCGTGCTTTTGGACAGGTGTAGACTTCGAGCAAGCCCAGACAGTCACAGGTTTTTAACGCGCAATACACGTAATGCTAGTGCGGTATTACTGTTGTAAGTTGTCCGTCTGTCTGTGATGTTGATGTACCGTGGGCATATACGTTAGACTAGTTCAAAATTAATTACAGGAGGAGCCAAAACATTGCTCACAATCTAGTCCCCTAAAATTCTGGTGGAATAGGGGTGAAGTAGTTCTCAGCAGGAAACGTCCATTATCTCTAAAACGTAGCAAGATAGGACCAAGGTTACTACTGATGACCTATAGGAAGTTGCATACACGCTTTCGATTGGTGCCAAAATCAACAGCTTTGGATGACCTTGAAGAGCCATTACACACCGTTTTAAAACACGTGCATCTTTCGGAGCCAACCACAAATTTGAATGAAGATAGACCCATACTATCAGCGAAGATGTAGCCCAATGACTCTATTAGATTCTGGCAATATAACATTGGATATTTGCGGTAGTTCTAAAGATTTGTGTAAATTTTCCTTAGATTTTATGCCTGTGCCCATATATTATACAGGTAATACATGCCATGGTCGTTTTCAAGTTAGTGTTTGGTTTATGACAGTTAGCTACCAGTAGGGCTGCCGCGGGTTCTCAAGTGCGTGACTAGCAGAGACGTGGTAAGTGGAGTAGCGGAATGTGATCCGCAGAGTATTTGGAATCCACGGAAAAACTGGTTCTTTTCTAGACGCTACATCGTCGGAATCTTAACAAATAAGTCCCTTATCGCCTTTCCACCGACTCCAAAACACGACTTAGAGTAGCCAAGCTTCGAAAGCCAGGCTTCAGAGCTCCAAACGTAGTAGCGCAAAACAGAATTTAGCACAAAATGGCCATTCTAACTTGCACTAAATGTTGTAGGCGTAGTCTTTAAACCAAAACAACAGCTGCGGCATCACAGTTTCCTTGCGACAGCACGGGTTTCTTGTTATTATGCTGATCAGAAAACAAGAAATGAGCAAAAATGGCTGCGCCGTTGTAACAAGAATGCTGCTTCACAGTGACCGCAATCCACGAGTGTAACACTAAACTGCTATGCCACCCACCGTTCTCCAGCCTGGCGCCATCGGATTTTGATCTGTTTAGACACCTGAATGAGCAAATGCTCACTGACTGCTATGAACTTTAGTCATCCAGACTATAAATGACTGAATTGAAATGTGAGATAAATAACTGTTCATATAATCTTACACAATGCATTAATATCACCACGGGAAAATGTTGCTGATAAAGGGAACAATGTTGGAATATGTTTTGTTGTAAGGCGACTTTACATTACTTATTTATATTAAAAAACTACCGTTTTAAATACACTTGTGACGATGACAATAGTATAGGACGTAGAAAACAGCAAAAACTAGCTTATCATGTTGTCACTTGTAAATTTCCTATCATATCATTACAATGTCATGATGTGTCGACATTGTGGTCCAACCGACTTACAGGACCACCCACGATGGCACGTTGGAGGTCTTAAGTGTCCTGTCAAATTTCGTATTAATCTGACTTATTGTTTCGAAGATATTGAAAATTCAATTTTTCTTACGTTTGGCTTGAAATCGCCTAACCACGCCCACTTTTTGGGGGTTTTATAGGGCTTTGATACCCTGAACAATATTTTTTCTCATCGAAACCCCAAAAAGGCACATCCTTGGGTGAAGACGCGTCGTTTGAGGTATAGATCGTGAAAATTCGTCCACCCGTTTTTGGTGTAGACGACAACAAGAAAAAAGGGAAGGAAAGGTATCACACAATTTAGGGTTATATTTCAGCTATGTGGGAAGCGGACCCCACTGGAACGATTTCTACAAAAATTGGCAGGGTTAAAGGGTCCCGTGACGTAATCATTCTGTGCAATTTTTGTTTCAATATTTTCAGGGGTCGTAAATCTCCATTGTCCCACTGACTTTGCTGGTCATCGTTACAACAGTGCTGCCGCTACCGCGCAGCCTGCGATTGAATGCCCCTCGTATAATAATAACATACTTCGCTGTCAGCTGTTGTCTCAATTCAGCGCAACTTACCGATCTTTTCTATGCACAAGCATGAATCATTAAATATAAATCCTGCATATGATTAAATTTCTGAACATAACAACAACTCAACAAAATGTACTTTTATTTTTCTGATATATCACTGCTTTAGCCAGCGTTAAAATTCAATGCACTTGACACCACTTTAAGTCATACTCAAGGTTCGACTGCCAGTTTATGCATCAGCAATTGTTACTTCAACCTCCACTCCAGGTTCAATGCTGATGGAGGTCTGAAATGTTATGTTAAGCAATGCAACATGCAAGATAAACAAGAACATTAGACAGCACAGCTATGGGTAAAATAAATCCAATATTCTTCACTAAAATGGCACACAAAATGCATCATTATCTGAACATCTAAATCATGCATCTTCAGTTTTTAATACCGTAATAACCACGTTTTTACGAGTTGAGTGCTGTAATAGGGTCATAGCACTTCAAAAGCTACCAGTATCTTTTAACCACTTTCAGTCATTCACGTTGCTCAAAAGTCTTGACATAATAACACATCGGCTTTGTGACTGCATACACTGTGTTTCAAAAAAAAGTTCAGCCTTTTGGTGAAGGGTTTTCACAATAACTAAGTCAGATATTGACCAATTTTAATAATATTTGGTAAAAATGTAGCTGAGTAAATTTGCAGCAAACTGTTATATTTCTTTCATTACTCAGTAAAACACAAGCTTGAATATTATGCACAATAAAACGGTAAAGTTTATTACGCAATTACGTCATGCGACGCAGTGAAGAACTACGCCACACAATGTCTACCGTGGATATTGTCCCGATCTACCTTTAGCAATTTTCCCATTCCAACAGTGAGATCGCTGATCTACCGCTGGAATTATCATATGAAAAATTGTAAATTCTTAACTTCTACTACGTCCAAAAAAGGGAAACTTTAAAATATCCGCTTGCAAGAGTAAATTCTTATAAAAACAATATTAAGCTAATAAAAAACAAGATAATAAAATACAAACATGTTACACTTTTTCTTTAGTTTCACTACAGTGCGAGCTTTGAGTTTCCAATCATCCATGTTGTGTATAAATTAGACACTACCAGTTAGTGGACACCGATAATATACTTTATTTTAAAACTACACCAATTTCACCAGTATGCGTGTTAAATAAAAAGTAGATGCGTGTCTATTCGTACAGCGCGCCTCGCCGTACAAATAGATGCGCATCTATTCGTACGGTGACTACAGTAGCGATATGGTTAGGGTTAGTTTGTAGGGTTAGGGTCAGTTTTCGTTACATTTCACTTCTCCCCACCCAAACCCCATGTTTATACTCGGGTCCCGTTAAATCGTCACGGTATTGTACACGCTTATTCAGCTAACTACTGAGTGGCATGTAACAGCTAACTACTGTTGTATTGGCCTACCTTATCCCGAGACCCACGTCCCCACCGGGTTTTGTTAAGTTATTCAGTTGCTGCACACGTTAATACGGGTGTGACAAAAACGGCTGAATAAGCGCCATCTAGTGATTGTGGCACAGTCTGCTGTACGAATAGCAACGCTGTTATTCAAAAATGATTGCACTATAAGGTACATGCGTCCGACCTATACCATAGTAATCTACTATAAACATACATCACATGCACTATGAACCCTGATATATAAAGCAAGCAATAACTTAATTAATTACTTTCAGTAATCAATATTAACCACAATTAAATAAAGCACCAAACGATCATAGCACAATTAATCCTCTGCGACTTCTAGTAACAAATTATGTCCTGTTGTATAAGTAAGAGTATGTAATGCAAAATAACCACAGTAACACATCCACTTAGTTACAATTTAAGTAATTAGTTACTTAAAGCATTACTGCAGAGAAAAACTAATGTGTTAATTAGTGAGGCATTTATGCTGCCTACTGCTTTTCATCATACATCTGACAAGATATTGGCAACTGCAGTGCTCAGACCAGCATCTTATATTGCATTGTTTTGTCTCATACAAGGTGGTGGCATAGAGTAGTGGCTGAGGTGTTGGTCTCGATCAATGAAGATGCTCTATGCCAGGCCCGGTTACCACAACTCAGCCTTCCATCCCTCCAGGGTAGGCAAATCGAGTACCAGTTTAAGGCAGGGTGCATTCACTTCTGTCGGGGTGTCGGGTGGCATGTAACAGTTTGTGATCCCACATGCAAGTGACGCCCCATAGCTCTGAGGTTGGTTCCCATGAAGAGCTATACACTCCTTTCTAACCTTTAAACATTTAGGGTGTGCAACGTCTCGATCTTGTGTTGGTCTCCGACCTATGTACCTCGGATTATGTCATGGTTTCTGCCTAAAGTATCCATACCTGTTACTACAAATTATACTTTAAAAAGTCTAGCAACTGATTTTTGGAAGAATGTGTTCTCTCTTGACACACTGTAATAAAAAATGTAAGGATACAATCTGCTTAACAATCTCTGACGGACTGTGCAGGTCAATCAACCGCTTGTGGATGCGCATCTGGTAACGATCCCAAGTTTTCGATCCTTCACCGCAGGGAGTCTTCCTTGTAGTAATACGCAGAACTTTGGTTGGCATGCGCACAGGGCCTTTCACTTTCAGCTGCTTCTCCTTTGCACCACGTATCAGATCAGCACACACTAGAAAACACAAAAATCTATACAGTATAACAACTTCCATCAGTATGATGTACCTCAGTGTAGGCTTAAAAACATACACTGAACAAGTGAACAGCAATGCAGCAGTTAACAGTTCTGAGTTCAAGTGATTTGTAATGTAAAGTGGACAATTTTAGAGCGTCGTAAGCGGCACAGGCTACTACTAGGGCGCTTTACACAGTCATAAAATAGGGTGTTGTTATGTGCTCAAAATGATAGACTGAATAGATACGTCTTGAGATATTGTTTGACAGTGCGTGATGACGAACAGTCGGTGATGAAGTCTGGTAGGGTGTTCCAAGCACGAGGCCCAGCGACGGCAAACGCTCTGTCACCAAGTGTGGTACGTTGTGTTACCGGCACCAGCAAGGCAGATGAAGATGATGACCGCAGTCGATGTCGTGAAATGACTTCAGCAACAGGCTGAGTGACTTCTTGTAGGTAGCGTGGTGCTGAACCGTGCAGACAATTGTAGACAAGAACGCACAACTTGTATGTAATTCGTTCAGGTACACGCAACCAGTTAAGTCTTTCAGCAGCAGAGTAACGTGGTCATATCTGCGCGCTCCAGTCGTTAGACGAGCAGCAGCATTGATGACGGACTGCAGTCGGTCAAGGTCACGTTTCGGAAGATTTACTGACTGAGTGCAGTTTTGTCAGACACACTAACAGTCTGCAGCATCACTAAAATTACTTACAGATAACAAACATTCAAGTTGGAATATTCAATACGACACAAGATGTATTACATGCAACTACTGTTCTTTATTTGTTTAATACAGCCAATCATCAGCTAATCTACAAAAAAGCAACACGATCTAAATACAAGTAGAGTCAACTACTGAGTGATTGGCATGTGCAACTGTATTTACAAAGCTGCAAAGTTTTGCTGACATAATCATCATCTGGAAGATGTACACAAGATCACAACAGGATATAAAACAACTTTAACAGTTGAAGTGGTTTTGAAGAACACCAGTACAATACGTTAGTGACCAACTGTTATCTTTTTGAGTCAAAAAAAATCAAAAGTACGCTTTATTAAATAATTTACAGCTACAGTAACTAACTGATTAAACACAGCTATGCACATAGAGCATTTTACCCTTTTCAAGGCTCTTGACACTTCGACTGGTCAAGGTGATGCGAATACGGTGAATGACAGGCTCATCTGCTGAAGCTTTCCCAACATCTTTAAAATGTGACTAAAACACAGACATGTATAAATGTAAACTGAGGCTTCTGAAACTGTCTTTACTTTGTCATCATTAAGTAGATAACAAATACTGAAGAAAAACACCATCTACTTGCATTAGCCAAAGCGGCCACACAACTTGCAGAATAAGTAAGTAAGTAAATGATTTATAAAGCGCCAAAGTCTGAATGAACAGAATCGGGCACGTTGGTGAATGGACGCTAGGTGGCAGGATAAGCTAACTGGAAGTAGTAGTGTAATCTTTAGATGGCGTCTGAATGTGGAGAGTGATTGTGATTGCCTAATGTGAAGAGGTAGGGTATTCCAAACTTTAGGGGCAGAGATGCGGAAAGCCCGTGAACCAAATGATAGGTTATGACGTGGAACGAAAAGTAGCTGAGAGGAAGATGAACTCGTAGACTTTGGAGTATGTGATGCTGTATAAGGTCTGCAAGGTATGGCGGGCGACCGGTGTGTAGTGCTTTATAAGTGAGTGTGGCGAGTTTGAACCTGATTCGCCACTATATTGGGAGCCAATGGTTGGCTAGTATTCTGCCTAGCTGACTGACAAGTTTCTAACTAACTGACCAAATTGGGCACTGCTGCTGTGACGTCACTTCGGCTTATTCAGCAGGTGGTACAACACGTTGTTGTGCATATGGTTGGTTACTTATTAAATAAATTAGCGGCAGAGTAAGATTTAGGGTTAGGGTTAGTTAGAGACAGGAACAGGATTAGGAATAGGGTTTGCGGCCGGTGGCCATGTCAGTAGGCAGGCATAATGGAGGGGCTGTCAATTGGCTAGGCAGAGTCGTGCGTGTCTGCACTATTCGTACCCAGAACTATTCATACCATGGGTGGACTATTCATATGATGCACGATTCGTAGGATGGGCGTTTCGTACAATGGACTTTTCGTACCATATATAAATATTCCGTATGTTATTACTGTTACAGTTTATCGTTGTTCGTTGTGGAGATTTTACGCAAATAAACATGTTCAATCTCTCATCTGCTGGTAAGCGACTGAGCAGACAACTTCTGGGTGGTATGCAGCACAGTGGATGCGGGTGCTGTGCTAACTACTAACTACCACTAACAACCGCTGACTAGCGATAAATACCAGCCTGATAAACGATCTTTTCTGCATGCCGGTAGCAAAGGACACAGCAGCCGTAAGCAGCCAAGATGTATCTGAGATTTCATCAAAGGACTCTGTCAACACTGGTAGACGCAAGATGTGATAAACATTAGGGATGTACCGGATTTCGGCTCCGGCTCCGGCAGGTCCGGCATCCGGCCCTTTATTGGAAGTCCGGCCCTAGTCCGGCTCCGGTCAGAATTGTGGCCGGATTTGGCCGGATTTGGGGCAGCCATTTTGGGGCCCTACCACATTATAAGCAGAGCATCATAGTGTGTCCTGTTTATGTTTACTTGTTGATAAACTCGATAGTGAAGCCGAAGCGTGCAATAAAGTCTACATATAAAGTATAGCAGCACTCTAGCTTTTAAGTTTTATGTTTGAATGACTAATTTGACTCACTGTGGCTCTCATTTTGCTTTGTGTTGAGTTTTTATCAATTATTTGACTCACTGTAGCTCTGGTGTTGTTTTACGT
>Ga0209679_1000736_pt1 | contig 12483 bp, 6 predicted proteins | sample WorMetHEROISLAND_4_FD_187408 | JGI IMG/M metagenome (GOLD analysis project Ga0209679, IMG submission 187408) | Marine gutless worms symbiont microbial communities from Max Planck institute for Marine Microbiology, Germany - Olavius sp. 2 HERON... ...
GACTGATGAAAAACATTTCCCCTGCATGTTTTAAAATTTTGGTTAAAAATCTCTGTCGGTTGTCGAGAATTTGCATTTTGTCCAGTGTGATATTTTATTTTTAGCCACCTTCTGCTTTTAACTGTCAGTAGCATTTTCAATTTTGCTTACTTTCGCCAATTTCGAAATGTGCTATAGTTAGGATGTGACGAAAATAAGATGGTGTGGTACGTATATACGTTCCAGTTTTAGTTTTGACCTATTGTTTAAGTTCTAGTTATTGTGAATCACACTGCCGGGCAGCATCTGTAGCAGCTCAGCAGCTGGGTCTGTTGCCTAGGCAACTTACCGTTAACCTTCTAGATGTTATCGCTTGACTGGTCAACTCAATTGACCGAGAGACAGACCGCCTGCTGCTGCTGCTGCTGCTGCTGCTGCTGAGTTCTCCGGATAGCATCGCAGCCAAGTACAGCATCGTTACCCCGTCCAGCGTCTGGTGACCACGCGTTTCGGCTGGCGGCTGCGCGCTGCTTGGAACGATCTGCGTCACCTGACGTCAGAGCCGCAGCATCATCACTCGCTTCGTTCCACCGGAAACTTAAACTTAAACTCAGCCGTAATACGACTTAGCAGTAGCAGTGGCATTCAGTTGGAAACTTGTTTGAAGAATTGTATACGTCTTTGTATTTGTGTTGAGGCAAACGCCTTAGAGTACACTGAATATACAAAAAAACTTTAGGGGATACTTTTTTGCCGCACACTGTATATACTGCTGCTGCAAATATGTTTCTGAGATTGACCAGTTTGTTTAGCGTCGCTGAATCCAGTCTTTAATTTTCACACTTTTAGTTTAGTACGCCGTCAAAACGCCAAGTTTTCTGTTTGTTGGAATCGGAGAGTTTTCTCCACCCCAAGGGGTTAATACCCCAACTTTCGTACAACACCCCCGGCTTCCTGTCCTGATAACCCCCCTAACAGATCACAGGGGTGTTGCCTAATATAGTCATAAGCATAGTCCTAATGGTACACCAGCCCCTCAAACCTCCCGTCCGTCAGACACTCGATGCCTACCCCCGCCTGATCCCCGACCTGAGCTCGACACCCCCAGCTATCAAATCCTAGAAAAACACCCTGGTTGGAATAGCTTATTTCATCGTATTTTTTCTCGTCATCCGTTCTGCAAAGCCTCAGATAATAAAGTCGGGTCTATAAGACAAAGCTGAGACTTATTGTAAACAACACGATGACGACGTACTTGACAACATCATTTTGCGAGGTTTTTTCTCAGAGGCGCGTATGGTTAGGACATCGAATCTGCTGACGCAGCGGCCGACTATGTGAGTATAGAAAGAGCATTACAGTTGTCGTATCAGCCGAGTCTGAAAAACCAACCGCGGCGAACTAAACCGTAGCTGGTACATTTATTGTGGAAAGTCGTTGTCTTGGTTCAGCGAAGATAATCGATAATACTAATCGATACATGACGCTACGCGTATGGAAATACGTGCCACGACGGTCCTGCTTCTCGGCGGCTGCTTTCAAGCCGTCTCCCGACGGTGAGAGGTTTATCGCGTGTGACGTAACGGCGTATGGATCGCGATGATTGTCTGAATTCCCCAGCGTCATCGTCTGCCTGTTGCTGGTTGAGATAACCGCTGACCTTGATTAGCCACGTGATATACGACGACGACGCGGCGGTATTTGGCGCGACTAGCAGTGCTTAACGACCGCATCAACGCGCTGGCCCGCTCGACAACAGCCGGACTGGGTCGTGAACTCGCGCTCTATTCGGCCACGTGACGGCTGTATCGATAAGTCGAACTAATGTGAAACCGGAAATGCGTCATTCGATTCGTTTTGCAGTTGCCAGTCGTGCACTGCGGTGTGCAATGTTTTACTGCTCTGAGCAGATCGAGTTAAAGAACACAGAAAACACGTTACAGCGGCATTCTCTTCTAAACGTAATGTCCGTTCCCACTCTTAAAGAATTTTTATGGTGACGGTTTGGCTTATCGGTAACGTCTTTGGGCGCATCAGCGAAGTTACTCTACGTCGAGCCGGGTTAGCGCTGAGATGGGTGACCGTTCGCGGGTATACCGTCTTGGTATTCAACCAAGCCACCCAGGGTAACTCAGCCTTCCATCCCTCCGTGAGTAGGCGTAATGAGTACTGGCGTTGGTTACGGCCACCGCTGGGGAAGAAACGGCGAGTTCTGCGTACATTACGCCATGTTACCAGGACTGTTGGCATACTGACCGAGTTGGTTAAAGGCGCTGACTGTTAACGGAGCCGGCCATCCGGCCGACTTGGGTTATATGCTAGCTTAATTGGGTTTAACCCTCGCCGGCTCAAAGCGCCTCAAATGAGATGAGCTTCCACGCAACGGACCTCGGTCTATGCGAATTTTTTTCTTTCTTCTTCTTCTTAAAGAACTTACGACGTATAATATTTCCTCTTCTTACTTTAGAATGTGAAACTGAAACTACTCTTCGTGATCATCTAATTAACGCATTAGACTCAAAAATACATCATTGCCCCGTTTGCGGCCTTTAGTATCGAATCAATTCATCAGACAAACTTATGAAAATCCACGTCGTTATACCCTTCTCCCGGCGCACATCGTTTTGTAGCCTAAATACGAATCCGGCCAGTGAGCGAAGTAAAATTTTGATCGTCACAAATCACAGTTCAAATTTCAAATTGTTACGTTCATTAAATTACACAAGAAACGAAACGCTTAAAACTATAATTTGGACTTTTGCGGCTTTAGAGTTTCCAAAACCTTAAAACCATGTTTCTAAAACTCAGTTCTACAGCCCTGGACTAAACACGTTACTGCCAGGTTTGATGTGGCTTGTTTCACACTTTTAAACTACGCATTATGAATGTTCGTTGTGCTAGATGTTGCCGGAAGTGTGTATTATCGACGACGTATATCGTCCGCCAGTTCCTCTTCCACACAACGTCGGCGCGCCTGTTCCACCCCAGATCAGCGTCAGCGGCAGCGATGGCACGCCGGCGTCGCGGGTGGACGATGCCGACGAGACGATACCGAAACGGCGAAGTTTCAGCGACGAATACCTGCTGTCATGTCGGCAGTCCAACACCGTGCGCCGACTCGCCGACCTCGACCTGCTTCCGCCGCGTCACGCGACCACCGGACCGCTTCCGGTCAGCGACGTCATCGTGCTCAACGACGAACGATTACCGGCTCTCGGGCACCTGCTGCGCAAGCTGGAACTCGACTCGCTGTCGCGCCTGTACGTGGCCGGATGCCGACTGCGGCTGGACGCTGAGTGCCAGCTTCTACTTGCTCGTGTATCGCTGCGTTCATTGGTTCTTTCATATACGTCACTGCACCACTTGCCCGACTGTCTCTTCGACATGCCTGCACTCGAGGTGTGCACGGACTTCGTTTGTCATCAGTGTCTCTCGGCTAAAACACATTACTGTACAATGTTTTTGATGATAAACGTATAAAAAATAGTCATTACCCTTCTGCGTGGTTCTCGGCTTTTTCAAAGGGAGCAGTCTTTGGCGTTATCAACTTGGTAAAGTGCACAGATTAAGCTAGTTCAGCTAGCTTTTAGGTGCACTATAATATCAACACTTACTTACTTACTTAGACGGTATCGCTCAAAACGATAATGCCGCCTATATATTGCGACACATACGTTACTGTAGCGTGGTCTGTCTGTATGTCTGTCTACCACACTCTTGCACTCTTCTAAAGCAGTTGGACAGAATGAGATGCCATTTGGCAGGGACACTCGTGTGGTCCCAAGTGACATTGTGTTAGACAGGGGCTCCGGTCCTCCCACGTGATGTCGCCTATCGCCAAATTACTTTGGCCCTTGTCTTATTACTTGCAAGTTGCAGTTGCTGGGTCGTAGCCACTCAGCCGGTCCGCTAATGCCCAGTCAGGGGCTTTGCCGACTAACTTTCTAGATACTCAGCCTCCTACCCTCAGCGGGACGGGTAATGAGTAGTAGCTTACGGGCTTCAGGGTGAATGCTTAGTGTAGCTGATTGGGGCGGTGGTATGTCCGCATGCTGTACCGCGGGTCCAATTGTTCGCTACCTCGGGTAATGGATGGCCGCAAAATGCGCTGCGGTATCATTAGCTCGTGCCAATCAGCTGCCACTTACGAGATTGTAAAGCGCTTCTGAGCATGTGTTCATAGTGTAGCAGCAGCGCTGTATCAAGTACCAGACCTTTACCTTTACCTTTAGATCCGGATTCAGATGCTGGTAACGACTGTTAAGATTATGTTTGTTGGCCAATCACCATAAGGCGAGTTTGACCATCATCAGCTGTTATCAGCAGCGGCAGAATTGGGTCTCCATTGCAAATTAAACTTGGATACAGTATATAGTCAAAGTCAAAGTTAAGTTTTCCCGTAAAACACGTTTAAAACATGGCTATAAATAATTATGTTTTCAAAGCTGTTAAGGGTTTGCGGGTGTGTCTGCAGACATACTGTATGTTTTCGGGGAGCGTATTCCATGTCATGTAGCCGACGTGACAGAATACACTTTCCTGGATCATTGCGTCCAGCCGTGGTAGAGTGAAGTAATCCGTTGGCTGTCGTGTAGTCCAGTATACGGCACTGCCAGGCACTCTCGTATCAACCGGACGATATTCGTGAGGAATATTGGACCATGTATGATCTGGCTCTGCAACTTCAACTCCATTTTCGTCTTTTTTTTCTGGCCAGACGGCGACCAACCACCCAACCGTGTGTGTACAACACTGGCGGATCTAGGTATGGGTGGACCGGGCGGCGGCCCCCATGCACCAAAAATTGGGATTTTCTTTTGTTTAAATACTTAACTTTTGGCCCTTTTTGTACGAAAATATACGAAAAGCTTTCAGCTTCGGGGGGGCTTAGCCCCATGACCCCACCAGGGGCTCTGTCCCTAGACCCCACTGGAGGCTCTGCCATGCAGACCTCCGTTATAGGCTCGCGTTCCACACCCTCGCCATGGTCCGTCCCCTGGCAAATCCTGGACCCGCCCCTGATGTACAATTCATGTCTGTGTGTGTGCGTGTGTGTGTTCCAGGTGCTGAAGGTGGACCACAACAACCTCGTAGAAATACCGTCACTGCTCGGCCGTCTGGAACGACTGACGTCGTTCAGCTGTGCTTCTCAGCGACCTCGAGTTCGGCTGCTTCCAGGCTCGATCACGCGACTTCGCCAGCTACAGGTGTCAGCCGTCCAGCTTCTAGCCTTCAGTAGCTTATGCTTTTCTGATGAAGCGAGTACGGCAGAAGATCAGTCGTTTGTCATCGGCCGTGGCACCTGCTTTTTCCCGAAACCAGAATATAGGTCATACGTACAAAATGTCCGACGACCCCGTGAAACTGAAACATCCCCGCAGCATCAGCAAGTTGCGGCCTCGCCGCCGCAGAGCTGGCAAGAGCCGGAAACGACCAAAAAGTGCGCTTAGACCGTGGTTACATGTAAAATAAAACATTTGCAAAAATGTTTTATTATTTTTATTTTTTGTAACCACCTCTAAAATGTTTTGCAAACGTTTTCTTGCAAAAATGTTGCAAAACACTTGCAAAAAATTTTGCAAATGTTTTAGCATGCTGAACACATGTTTAAGATAGGAGGTAGTTACATTTACAATAAAACATTTGCGAAACATTTGCAAAAATGTTTTAGAGGTGGTTACATAAAAACAAAACATTTAAAATAAAACATTTGACAATATTTTTACGTGCACGGCGTAGCCGCGGGAAGTCGACGGCTCTAAAACATTTTTGCAAATGTTTTGCAGCTGTTTTATTTTACATGTAACCACGGTATTACAAGCAACCTACTGTGTGCTCAGGTCAACTCAGCCTCTGCCCTTAGCGGGACGGGAAATGAGTAGTAGCTTACAAGCTATGGGGTGAAGGCCCAGAGTAGCTGATTGGGGCGGTGGTATGTCTGTGTGCTATTTCAACGGTCATATTCAGCTGACCGCATGTGTACAAGCCTTTATAGCAATGTCTAACTTGCAGAATCGCAAAATCCACAGTCGTACTGTTGGCAAGCAGATGACCGTAAATCGTTGAGCGAAATGAGTAATCTGACCCAGACAGTGCAACGACCGTTTGCTGGTCACATGGACTATAGAGATGTATAGAGGCGTCCGTGTTTGCCGCCTGCTATTGTGAGTCAAAGGTCAGCTGCTGCTGCTGCCGCTGCTGCTGCCTCCGTGGTGCAGTCATGCAGAAAGCGATGCAGAATCCATACAGGCCGGCCCAGCAAATGACAGCCTGTTTCGGCTGAAATGTAAAAATATGAAGTTGTTGTCATTTTTTACAGCGCGACGCATTACATGCAAGCGTCATGATATTCTACGGCAATACGCTGTCCGTCCGTCGAATAGCGTTACAGCGCTGAAGGCATATTAGCGTGCACTGCCTTCAATGGCCAAAATTGTGGACACCCGTGTAATGTCATTGACTTAAAAATAATAACTGAATAGGCGAGGTTGATTTATTTACCGGTTTTGCGTATAGATAAAATCCGTCGTCTTTTATGATGAAATATAAGACAAAAAAGGAGACACCATACTTTTTTCCATATCTTTACCAAATATTGACCGATTTTATAACGTTTTCACGGGCGCATTGTCTAGATAATTGGCCTAATAACATGGTGGCAGATGACGCACTGACGGTAGGTAGCGACATGCCAGACCACTGGCTGCTTGCCAAACCACGAAGGTCAGCTACGGCTCTCAAAGTGCGAGTCGAGCAGCGTTTGATTGCGCTGTCAAAATATTCAGTTATCGCGATGAATCCGACGAAGGCGTCGAAGGAAATATGATTGGTTTACGGGGTGTGGCCCGGCGGCGAGATCGATAACTGTCGCTCGTTGTGCAGGTTCTATCAATCAGCGACAACAGCATTGAAGCGATCGACTGGATCATAACGCTGCCCAATCTGCGAGTTCTGCGCTGCGACCGAAACCGCATCTCGCACCTGCCCGTGCAGCTCGTCAATCTTCGACAGCTCACCTGGCTGGACGTGTCCCACAACCCGTTTCAGCACATCCCCTATCAGCTGCTGGAGTTGATTACCGGAAGTACGGTCTGTCGGTTCGACTGGTTCAGCATCACCCTGCGACCACGCTGGCTGCGTCGACAAACCACCGACCAGCTTTGTACCCATCTGCAGCTCGAGGCCGCCCTGGCCGCCGACCAACCCACTTCACCCGCCGCCCCGCACGATGACCTCGTCGTCTCTGACGTCAGCGTTGCCGTATTCGGCGACACCGGAAGCGGGAAGAGAACGCTGGCGCATGCGCTGGCCGACCCGCGCGGCGTTTATCGCGACACGACGGCGCGTTCGTCGGCCCCCGTTGACATTCTGCGTTTCTCGAGTCACGTGGGATCCGCCACTACTTCCGGTGAGACGACAAAGTCGCCGTTACATCGACTGCGCAGCGACATCTTGCGGTCAAACGGCGTACTAACGGAAAATAGTAGCTCATCCTCAAGTCGCTGCAACTTCACCGCTGTTGCCTACTCGGCCGATTTTATGGATGCCTACTTCCGGCAGCTGAAGACCGATATCCGGTTACTTCTGATCGACATGACGTCATTAGAAGTCGGGCAGAATGGCCCCGCTCATCAGCAGACATTTGCGCGTCACGTGACCCGAACTCGACTGTGGCTGGACGCGCTGCAGGAGCTGGAACCCGACTCCCCAGTATTACTTGTCGGCACGCACGCCGACCTCGTGAGGGCCACCTCCTCTTTTAGCGATTTCGTCGACGAACTGTTTCCGGTTGACAGCCGGCGTCATCACAGGCGACGTTATGCGACGACGACGGCGCCCTGTCACGACTGTTTACTTTGCGCCGACAACCGGAAACTGAATTCTTCCTCACCGTTGTCGGCGCACCTGATCAAGTCGCGGTCGTCGCCCGGCGGTCATTTCGACGAGCTGTCTGCGCGGCAGTCGTCGCCGAGGAACCACGCCCTGTCACCAGATGCGTCGGCACCGACTTCTCAAGCCCGAAGGCATCGCTCGTCGACGCTGCCGCACGTCGTCGGCTACGTCGTCGTCGACTCGGTGCGGAACTACCCCAAGACCGACTCGAAGAAGGCGAACAACGCCAGCGTCGAACGACTGCGCACGGTACTACAGCGTGTCGGACACGCTCGTGCCGACCGCACCGCCGCTACTTGGGCGGATTTCCGGCGACATATCGCGTCACTTGGAGACACGTGTGGACTCGCGGGAACACCGTGTTTGCCGCTCGATGACGTCGTCTGCATCGCTCGGAATTACGGCATCGAAAGCTCTCACGTAAAGCGTCTTCATATATTCCGCTTTAAAACTCAATTAGAAATTATCACTTAAGCATGGCACTGAATGGCCTATATTGTGCTGATGTGCCGTTAAGCAACTACTCACTCACTATCACTTAAGCGATGTAAAAATGAAATATTTGAAGTATTCGTTTATATTCAAGAACGTGCTCATGTTACTGTCGTCAGTACTGTAATAATATAGTTCTGGACACAACAATAACAGTAATACATTATTAACAGACTGCAGTTTTTAGTTATGTGCTTTTGAATGTTCAGTTTAAGGGCCACTTTCCAGCGACGCGTAACACAACGGAACGCAAGAGCCGCAGGCATTTTTAGTCCAGGAGCATTAGGTCATATTGGTGCCAACTAAGGAAAAAATTCCCAACAAGCTGAATTTTTCAGAATTGTTAGCCTATAGCACTAGGAATAACATATCAAAACTCCGCAAGAATCCCAAGTGTGCTGTCTGCAAAATTTGAATTTGAAATACATTATTAACAGACTGCAGTTTTTAGTTGTGCTTTTGAATGTTCAGTTTAAGGGCCACTTTCCAGCGACGCGTAACACAACGCAACGCAAGAGCCGCAGGCATTTTTAGTCCATACCAGTGCTACCAGTGTTATCATGTACGTGCGGCGTTTACCGTGCTGTGAGCTAAGCGACGATAACCATACTAAGTTATTTGAGTTCCAAACTTCGTCGAGTTGAGTTTCGAGTTACTCGAATTTCTACTCCATGAATTTTTTTTTGTGACAAAATCTACCGGCTGATAATTAGCATAAATTAGCTGGTATATCAACTCGATGAAATGTAGACCTAACCCTAACGCTAACCCTGAGTCATTTCATCGAGTAGAAATTCGAGTAACTCGACTCGATGATTTTGTAGCCTCTACTTATTTACTGTAGCTAATGACTGGCAGGTTCCCCAAGTGCTGCGGCTGATGCATCAGCGATGTCAAGTGGTCTACGTGTCAGATGACTACGATCCTCTGCTGTCCAGTCTGGTCGTCGTCGACTGCGCCTGGTTCATGAGGACCATTGCGTCGGCGACGTCTGAGGCCGCCAGAACTCAGGGCGCCATCGTTGACGCCAGCAGACTTGTTCGCAGCTTGTTCACCGACAGTTACGCAGAAGTCGGAGTTCAGATGGGGAAAATCAGCTCCGCGCATAGCCTCGTCGTCCACTGGCTGCTTGCAGCGTTCCAATCACTGCAGGTCTGTATTCCATTCGGCATCTCGCCTTCCACCGGAAGCAGGCTGTTCCTCTTCGCCGATCAGCTAGAGGTCGGCGTTCCAAACCGGGAGGTGTGGCCCGACAGACCGGAGCCGGACGAGCGGCAGGTGACGTGCGACGTCGGACTGTGGTCGCGGGGTGGTTTTCGGATGTTCGGCGATCTGCTGACGTCGCTGTGCGGCGAAGAGGGCCGACGACATCTCGACGTGCTGCTCGACCCAGCGCCGGTCCTACTCGCTCACGACGCCGTCTTCTTCACCGCCTTCGACGTCGACAGCTGCGCCGACTGTCGTCCGACCCGACGGCTGCGTCATCGCCTCGACGGCGTCACCGGAAACGACGTCACAGACGACGACGCCGACGTTGCGCAGTCCGACGACGTGCTTCACAAAGTCCGTCTGAGCCTGAACGTCACTCGGATGGACGGCGTGCGGGTCCAAGTGCGCGGTCCAACTCCTTGCTGCGTGCTCAGAGCGTTGATCAATTTCATCGACCTCTACCTCGACGATCACCTTGATCACGTTCCGCTGGCCGACTCCGATGTTCAGGTCGACAAATCCAGCGTCTTCTCCGCCGTCGTGTCGTCGGAAGAGCGCCATCATATCGGTCCTCCACTGTCTCTCTGTGACGGTTCCGTGACTCCGTCAGAGTCGTTCCACAGCGACAACGTCGAACTCGACGTTTCCAGCGACGCCGACACTCCGCGCCAGCTGTACTTCCTCTGTCCCAAGTGCGTTCTTCTGGGCGAGGCGTGGCCGGAACGTATCTCGTACCGGTGCATGGTTGACCGACGGCGCAAGGCGGTCTGCAGTAAGTGGCACAACCTGGGCAGCTGGTGGCGTGCCGTGACTGGTGACTACATGTTCGGAGGAGCGTCGAGCCTCGGTCCAGACAGACCAGTCGTTTACTCTCTGACACCGAGTACGCTACCCGACTACGAACATCCGCGTCTGCTTCTTCTTCTACCACCCGACCCAAAGGTCAGACATTATTATCAGTTAGATAATCGTCAGTCGTTCAATGCATATTAGCAATAGTATTGTCCTAGACGCTTCCACTGGGAAGACAAATAGGAAAGCATGTGGAAACATTTTGTCGACGCCAAAAGAAACACTGTTTGTTAATTTGTGTATTTGCTGCTTTGCAGTTTTCTTAGCTTAGTCTTTTTTATTCTTTTTCACAGTAGTTTGCGTGTTGATTTTATTATGATTTTCACTATGCTGCCTTCTGGCGTAATAAACGATTGATTGATTGATTGTTAGAACTACTGACAGTTGTCCTGGCAACGCATTTAGAATCTGGTAGTTCCAGCTCTCACAGTCTCATCTGTAAAGGATACATCCGAATGAACTGCAGAGAGAAAAGCGGCATTTCTATTAACGAACGTTCTTAAGTCAGTCCGTGAACATCACAAACCGATGAATTAGCGTACAGCAATTAGCGTATAGCAGTAGCGTTACATGGACCCAATTCTGTTGCTTATTGTACATCTATGAAGTTTCAAACTTTGTAAATATGTTCAGAAAATGATGTTAATACATGTAGATGTACCTCAATAAATCTGTAACTGTTCGGTGAATACCGGTTTCTGTGTGCGCTATACAGTTCTCCCCTAGCCGCGACACTCGAGCTATAGATTAAGGATGGAGCGGACGGAAATGGAGGGAGTAAAATGGAGGAGAAGGGGAAGAGAGAAAGGGAGGGGAGGGAGGGAGTGAATGTGAAACTTACAAGGATGAACCGCCATTGCGAAATCCCTGAGAACACCAGATTGTTCATGCCTGAAATTACGTCTAGTTGTCGCACGTGTAAGACCGTGGTTGCGTGTAAAATAAAACATTTACAAAAATGTTGTAAAAATGTTTTAGTGTTTTATTTTACATGTGTATACATCTAAAATGTTTCTAAAATGTTTTAGCTGAAACATTTACAAAAACGTTGCAAAACATTTTAGCAGGATCGAACACGGCTTGAAGATAGACAGTGGTTACGTGTAAAATAAAACATTTGTAAAACGTTTTAGAGCCGTCGACTTCCCGCGGCTAGGCCGTGGCTGTAAAATGTTGTGAAAATGTTTTATTTTACATGTAACCACGTCTTAGACGGCGTTTTGCTTTAGTTTGTTAGTGCGCAGGACCGTTTTATATTTTCTGAAAGTGGTTTGAATGAATTCGTGGCGCAGATAGCCGAGAGGACGTGGCGCATGACGGGCAGGGCAAAGTTTCTCGAAGGTCACGACATTCACGTTCTGTGTGAGAGTCCGTCGGCGTGGCACCTGCTGGACGGCTACGGACTGCGTCTACCTGGTCCGGCCCCTGTTGACCAATCACTGCGAGCTCAATTCAATATTCGAATGTTGACCGTGCTCGACCTTTCGCTGACCGTTGTTCAGCTGATGCAGGTAACTCACTGTCGACTCGCATCATCAACCAATCACTCTTATGCCCGGTTTCCACCATTCCGTTGCCGTTCTTCCGTTGCCGTTTCGCCGTTCTGCCGTTGTAAAATTCCGTTGTTCTGCAAAAAAATACGTAAGAAAATTCCGTTCCGTTACAGCCGTAAACAGCAAAAACGATACGCAGCAGCAGCGGCAACGGCAACGGCAACGTTGTACAGAAACGGTAACGGCTAACGGGAACGGCGAAACGGCAACGGAATGGTAGAAACCGGGCATTGTATCGTTTCCTGCATCCATGCTTTTATCTAGGATTTTATTTGTGGGGGCGAAAGCAAGAAGGTTAGGGTACCCCCCATCCCTTCTCTTCCCTCCCTGTCCTCCCGTATACGGCGGTGTAGATAAAACATTGCCTGCGTCATACAGCTGTATTTTTGGACCCGGAAGGCGGGTCCCAAAAAGCCACTCTACACCGTGTTTCATAAAAAAAACTGTACCCTTTTATTGTTGTGTAGGCTATAAAAAATAAACCGCTTACTGCAAAATTATGAAA
>Ga0209679_1000738_pt1 | contig 12478 bp, 8 predicted proteins | sample WorMetHEROISLAND_4_FD_187408 | JGI IMG/M metagenome (GOLD analysis project Ga0209679, IMG submission 187408) | Marine gutless worms symbiont microbial communities from Max Planck institute for Marine Microbiology, Germany - Olavius sp. 2 HERON... ...
CCCTCGACTTATACGCGGGTCAAGCATTTTAGACCAAATCTAGGCTCGTTTTTTAGGGGGTCGACTTATACGCGGATCGACTTATACGCGAGTATATACGGTACATTATTACAAGAAGAAGAGACTGCCAGGATTCCAGGATTACAAAAGCTATGCGAGGAGCTGACTGTGGGACAGATCACCGACTCACTGTATCCAAGCTGCATATCCACACCCGCAAGAAGAGATGACCCCAAGGCCAGAAGACAGTCAAACGACTCAATGTCACTAAGCTTCAGTGTAGAGATTTGCCAGTCACTTCAGTCGGAGCTAGACAGAAATCTCATTGACTTTCATCCTGATCAATTCACGGTTGAAGATGGCTGGTCTACTTTCAGAAACACTGTCTACAACTCTGCCTTCAAACACCATGGAAGGACTAAACAAAGACATCAGGACTGCTTAATTATTTAAATAATACTGATTCTAAGTTCTAACCTAGATAAAAACTTTTGACGTTGCGACGTCAGCTGACGCCTTCATCAGAACTCTGTCGACTTCTCCGTGAAGTGTCATTTCCATGAGAATGAGCTGGTTCATGGAGAAGGAGCTTGTAAAAAGTAAGATGTCTATTGTACAACGGAATAGTGTTTAAGAGGACAACAGGACTGGTTTGACGAGAACGACGCTGAAATACAGGCTCTCCTGGACGAAAAGCATCGTCTCCATAAAGCCTACCTAAACGACACGTCTTCTTCCAGTAAGAAAGATGCCTTCACCCATGTCCGCCGAGCTCTCCAAAGCAAGTCTCGTGGTTTAGCAAGAAGGCAGACGAGATCCAGTGGTATGCAGACAATAACGATCTTAAACGTTTCTATGCTGCCATAAAGACCGTTTAAGGACCACAAGCCTCTGGTACATCTCCATTCATGAGTTCTGACGGCAGCACGCTCATATCAGACAAACTGAAGATTCTTCAGACATGGGCAGAACACTTCCATAGTGTACTCAACCGACCTTCCTCCATCAAAGATGCAACTCTGGCTTGTCTTCCACAACGCGAGATCAGCACGTCTTGCAGATCCTCCTTCTCTGCTCGAGGTGAACAAAGCGATCCAGCAGCTGGCATCTGGTAAAGCACCTGGTGCTAATTCCATTCCAGCAGAAGTGTTCAAGACTGGAAACTTACAACTTTCCACCAAGCTCACTGAACTTTTTCTGAGTATGTGAGAACAAGGGGCTGTTCCTCAAACTTTTAAAGATGCAGTAATTGTTAAAAATGTTAGCATCTACAAAAGGAAAGGCAGCCGTCAACGCTGCGATAACTACAGAGGTATCTCCTTCCTTTCAAGTGCAGGGAAAATCTTTGCACGTGGTTCCTCCGACTGGTTCCTCACTTGGTGAAGCACAACCTCATACCAGAGAATCAGCGTGGATTTAGGAAGGGCCGTGGCACAACAGACATGATTTCTGCCGCACGTCAACTGCAAGAAAAGTGCCAGGAACAGTATAATGATCTGTATACCAGCTTTATAGACCTGACAAAAGCTTTCGACACGGTTTGCAGAGATGGATTGTGAAAGATCACGGCCAAATATGAATCTTCGGACAAATTCATCACCATGGTGAGACAGCTTCATGATGGCATGCTCACCAGAGTCCTGCACGATGGTGATCTCTCTGAATCACTTGCAGTCACGAATGGTGCAGAACACGGTTGTGTGCTAGGCCCCATACTCTTCATTATGCTGTTCTCTGCCATGCTGCATTGTGCCTTTCTGGACAGTCAAGACGGCATTTGCATCAGATATCGGACAGATGGCAAGCTCTTTAACCTCAGGCAACTGAGTGCAAAGACAAAAGTTAAAGAGGAAGTTATCAGGGACCTTTTGTATGCAGATGACAGTGCCCTCAACACATCTGCTGCAGACGGGATGCAACGTAGCTTAGACAGGCTGTCATCAGCTTGTGACCATTTTAACATCCTGACAGACAGACACAAAACTGATTTTAATGGTCGCTAAAGCTGAGCACTCGCGAACCAATAGCGACCAAGTTATGAGCATTAAACTGAATTCAATATGGCAACATCGTATAGGTTAGGATTTCAGTAGGATTGAAACGCACAGAAGTAACCTAAGTTCGATAGACCAGCATTGCAAAGACTAGCTGCCATCTTGGATTTTGTTGTAGCCCAAAAGTGACATAAGGGGCATTGCGGGCTGTCCATGGCCACCAGCATACTAAATTTGGTGAAGATATCTTAAACAGCGGCTGACTTATGGAGATTTTCCTTTTTTCAAAATGGCAGCAGACCGCCATCTTGGATTTTGTTACTGGTAAAAAATTATGTAACAGCATGTTGCAGACCGTCCATGGCTACCACCATGCAAAATTTGGTGATAATATCTCAAATGACGGCTGAGTTATTGCGATTTTCTGTTTTTCAAAAAGGCGGCCGGCCACCGTCTTGGATTTTGTTACAGGTCAAAAGTGGCATTATGGCAGGTTGCGGACTGTCCATGTCTACCAACACGCCAAATTTTGTGTCAGTATCTCAACCGGCGGCTGAGTTATTGCATTTTGTGGAAAAATTCGAAATGGTGGTGTCCGCCATTTTGAATTTGTATTTGGCAATTCTGGACCACCCACGAAGTCCCGTTATGGAATCAAGTCACACAGCAAATTTGGTGTTAATCAAACTTTTACTTTTCATTGTTAAGACGCCCAAAAGGCACTTCCTTGGCTGGAAAGATGCAATTGGTCGCAGTACGACTCGCGGTGCGACCGGGACACTGAGCGAACAGTACAAAAAAACTTTTAAAAGGGTAGCCTAGAATGTACGGCCAAAATTTGGGTGTTCGCCCAGACGCCCCGGTGAACAATCTTTACCAAATTTTGCATGCAGGTTCATGTCCCGGATGTGTATCTGAGTTATGAGTTTCAGAAAGATCGGAAGAAAAATGTGGGAGCTGTGGGGGTCGAAATTTCCATTCTCCCATTGAAAAGACACATCGCTTATATTTTTAGAAAACTGATACCCGAAATTTTCATGGGATTACGCACATCCCTAAACGATATGCGATATCCTATTGATGGTTAATAGTAACTGTGGCCACACTACTTATGGTTTGCGAGATATTTTCGTGTGTAAAGGTGAAAATCGCCATTTTCGCCCACTGTATTCTGATTGTGGACCCTAGCGGAGGAACATCCTGCAACATCAACCCGATCTATGCATTGCTGGCAAGTACATTAGTGGGCTACAATACTGTCGCTGACAGTACAGGTCTATCTATCTTCATTTGCTTAGCCGTTGTTGCCTCTAAAATCCGCGAAATCACGTGAAATCCTGAGAAAATTTGAACTTATAGCAGTTCAAAGTCATCCAAGGTCATCGACCTTGGTGTCACCTTGGTGCCAAACGAAAGCGCATATGCAACTACCTACTAGTCAATAGTAACTTTGGACGAATCTCGTACCGTTTTCGAGATATTGACGCATACAGCTGGAAAACAGCTTTTTTCCCCACCCCACCCTTGTTTGATAGAGTGTTGCACGGCAGCGGGAGCGGTATAATCCCGCGGGAATCCCGCGGATATCCCGTGGGATCGGGATTACATTTTCTTGAAATACCGCGGTAACAGCGGTAACGGGAGTCTGTTTTGCGGTAATCCCGTGGTAGCAGGATAAAATCTTATGGTTTGTCCCGTGAGCTTCCACCTCAACGGCGAGTGCGAGCTACATGCGTTAGAGATAGACAACAGACTGAAGTCAATGTCTCATACTGACGACAGTGACACCGAGTACAGCGACCAGGCAGGTTTGGGGGCGTTTTTTCGAAGCCTGACCAGGTTTGACAAGCCCGGGTAGCTTTCGAGTCGTTTTTTAATTGTTTCCGGAACGAAAGATTCGCGTTTTTTTATCGTTCCAGAAAGCACCGGGCGAGAACAATTTAGTGCAATTTAGCTGTAAACTTTACGAAGTTTCATCGCCAAGAAGGAACACATTGTGGGCGTGGCGACCTCTTTTCCGTGTCAGAGTCGTTTTTTTCGCAACCTTTCCGGAAAGGTCGAGGTCTAGACCGCGACAAACCACTGGACCTTTCCGGAAAGAATTAAAAAAACGCAACCCATTTGTTTCAGTAAACAACCCCCCAATGCACGCACACCTGTCAACAGTGGCTGTCGTAAAATTTAATGAGTCACGGCGTGACGGCAGTAGCTCTGTCTGCAGGGCAGAGGTCCGTGGGCTGTTCAAGTGTTCAAGTGTTGATGCTATCTGGGCTGCTGCTGCTGCTGATCGCAATTGCATCTCCTCTGTCTACGGGACCGGGACGGGATCGGGACACAAATGTACGGGAGCGGGATGGTAGCGGGACCCATACCAGCGGGAGCGGAACGGGCACAGGAGAGTTGCTTGCGGGAACGGGCGGGCGCGGGATGGCATAACTTGTCCCGTCAACACTCTAGTTTGATGCCCCCACTTAGGGGGAAACCGTCAGCATTACTGGACGAAACTAATCCCCCAAAAACTAGAGGGATGGTGCTACTGTACAGTCTGTACGGTGAAAATTGCACAATCCTAACTTCAACCGTTTTTGACTGATCCACCTGTGTGATAGACGGATGGACAGACGGACGGACGGACGAGTGTCTGACATAACCCCCCCCACGACAAAACCCCCCTATGACAAAACCCCCGCTACAACAAAATCCCCGCTATGACAAAAAAACCCTACGACAAAACCCCCTGGACGGCAAAAGCCTAAGCAGTCCTAAGTAATAGTTAAACCGATTTTTCTTATTTAGACCAGCTTAACTGAAAACTAGGTTAGTTACAGCAGTAGTGTAACTAAAATTTAACTAAAATTCATAGATTCTGACTCAGTAAAAATCATGCGCATGCCAAAGCCAGAGGAGTGGTTGGAATTTGCTATTAACTCTGCTCGGCCTTTACACTTCTATGTGCGACTTCAGTCCCGGTAAAAAATAAGGCATATTGGTTTAGCTATTACTTAGGACTGCTTAGATCGGCTTAGATCCCTTTTGCCATCCTAGGGAGTTTTGTCGTAGGGGGGTTTTGTCGTGGGGGTTTTGTCCGTACCCCGGACACACGGACGGAATTGCGATAGCACATGCGCACTTAGCGCGCAAAAACTTACCAATTTAAAACCCCGTGTAAGGACGACATGATAACCTTAGACACTGGACAAGTAAAACAGCAAAAATCTTTTGGGTAACCCTAGATGCAGCATATTATACTGTCACATGTAAATTTCCTATCAGATCATTACAATGTCATGATGTGCTGACACTGTAACGACCAACGACTGACTGACCGACCGACCGACCTGGCATTTTGGAAAATTTCAAACGGCCATATCTCAGCAATGGCTCATCCGATCCACTTCATGTTCCGTTCTATGGTAGGGTTTTCGAGGTCGGCGGATCAATGGCGTTACTTCTGGTTGGATCAAATCCAAGATGGCGGCCGGACGCCATCTTGGAAAATTTGTGTGGCCATATCTCAACAATGGGTTCATCGGATTCAATTCATATTTGGTTCTAGGTTAGGGTTTTCAGTGTCGGTGGATCAATGGTGCTACTTGTGGTTGGAGAAAATCCAAAATAGCGGCCGGCCATCATTTTGGAAAATGTCGAATGGCCATATTTCTGCAGTGGGTCATGCAATTCACTTCGCGTTTGGTTCTATGGTAGGGTTTTCGGGTCAGCGGTTCGAATGTCTCTACTTCTGGTTGGACCAAATCCAAGATCATGGCCGTCAGCCATCTTGTATAATTTTGAATGGCCATATCTCTGAAACAGTTCATCTGATCCAATTCGTATTTCGTTCTAGGGTAAAAGTATAGGAGAAAATAATGCGCGAGGAGTAATTAGACTGGTCACAATCTAAAACATTTCTTGTAAGTAAATGTATTTGATAATGCTCAGTCAAATTATGCTGTACCTTCTTTATAATTTCCATGAACATACACATGATGCGACAAATTTGGAAAACACTGGCTAGGCTTAAAAATTCCACTTTCTGAAGCTGATCGCGAATGTAAACCTCTCTTTGGTTCAACTGAAATCTTCTGCAGAGCACTGGAGTTGAATTCAGCAGTACTAACTTCACTGACACATAGATGAGATGAAACTGTGCTGCTGTCAACACCCGAATCACTAATCACACTCGACGTATCAATAACACTCTCATCTGACTTGTGTAAACACGAATTCACTGCCAGTGACTGCGGATTTATCACACATTCTTTTCCTGTATCATGTTCCAGTTTTAGCAATGTCTTATCACGGTCTAATAATAAGTCACTGCTAACACTGAGTGCCGACAAAGATGGCTCACAGTTATCACGACTGTCATCTGATACGGCACTGACTTGTTCCCATTCCTGTACACCAGATGACAGTGCACGTCCACATTCACTGATAGCTTCAACGGTTGCCGATGAATGCAAGTATTGCTTAGTAGGTGATCTTTCATAAAAGTTCTGCAACAGATCCACAGAATTCAGTGGCTGCGATACAAAACTGTCTGATGCGGTGCTGACATCTGAACTGTAGACTCCAGATGTAGACAACGACAACATTTCACTGTCTTTATTCTGTCCATGACCTAGCAACAACAGCAAAGATAACCACTTTGCTCCACAAATTCGGTTTTTGTTTAACCAACATACTTATCTCGAGTTAATCCCGCTCACGCTAGTTACCTAATGCCGGGGTTCACACTACGGATGCATGCAGCCTGCATACGATCGTATGCAGGTTGCGTACAAGAGTATTTACTTTGGTATTTACTTTACTGCACACAATCATATGCAGACTGAATACAATCGTATGCAGCCCATTGCGGGCTGCATGCGGGCTGCATACAGGCTGCATGCATCCGTAGTTTGAACCTGGCATAAAGCGGCTGTAGCACTGTGCAGTACTGCACAGTACTGCCCTAATCGATTACATGCAAATCAACTGCAGCATTCACACAGAAAGCAGCGCTGCGCCATGCTGCACTGTGCTACGCAGCATCGTGCAGATAATTCGAAACAAGAGCGATTAGAGTTGCAAAATGCTGCGCATACTGCATAGTGCTGTGCAGCAAGGCGTTGATCATGCAAATTACATGGTTCATTTAGCCTAGGCCTACTGCTCGCAACATGGCGTTGGATGCAGAAAAGTTAATCAAGTGCGTTAAAAAACACAAAATTTTATATGTTTCACCGCGAAATCTCACAAGGACAGCAATAGAAAGGAGACAGCATGGAAGCAGGTCGCAAATGAACTATGTTTGCAAGATGAACAAGGAGGCACACATTTCCCAATATTCATCTTCGTCCGCCATTTTGGTGTTTACTTTAATTTGCACAGTACATGTTGTCACAGTAATGTACAGTGCTGCGCAGTAAGTGCGGCAACTGTGCAGTACTGTGCAGTACTGCATTCAGTGTGAATGCTGCTTCAGGGAGAACCTTTGCACTGTTACCGCAATCAAATGTATTTCTAAACCAGAACTTTTAACACAGTAAACGTTAAATTTCGTTAGTACAAAGACAACTCCATTTTCAGTAGTAAAACAAGATAGCCATGCTGTCGCAAGGAAACCGCACGATGCTGCAGCTGTTCTGCTCGGTTTAAAGATCGTTGACGACATTCATTACAAGTTTAAGAGTAGCCAAGTTTCAAAAGCCAGGCTTCAAAGCTCCAAACATACCAGCACAAAACAGAATTTAACTCAAAATGGCGATTCAAGGTCATTTAAAGTCACATGTTTTGGAGTCAGTGGAAAGGCGATAAGGCACTAAGTAAAACTATATAATAATGTTGGCATTATTCGTTCAGGTTCCGTCCATGTAGCGTCCACAGAAGACGCGCACATTTTCCCCGGATTTCTAATATTCTGCAGATCACTTTTTGCTACTCCACTAACTGCACTTCTCACATGCGTTGGTCACATGTGTAATAAACAAAGTACAGTAAATACGTAACAAATCATTAGTCAGTGGCAGTTCATAACAGTGAACATATGGCGTAAAATGGCCCTTCAAGCCATTCAAAGTCATTCAACGTCACGTATTTTGGTGTCAGTGGAAAGGCGACAAGGGACTCATTTCCTAAGGTGCCAAATACGTAGCATCCGAAGCCCCGAAAAAAACAAGTTTTCGATTTCATCAACGTTGTACGATGCCCCCTTTCCAGGGAACCCCCGCGAATATCATAAACCTTATATTGCCAGAATCTATAGTCACTGTGCTAGATCGTCGTCGCTGACAGTATAGTCTACCTTCATTCAAATATTCGTGGAGGGCTCCGAAAGACACACGTTTTGAGAGACAGTGCGTAATGGCCCTTCAAGGTCATCCAAGGTCGCTCATTTTGGCACCAATCGAAAGCGCGTATACGATTTCCTATTGGCGATCAATAGTAACCTTGGTCCTATCTTGCCCCATTTCAGAGATATTGCAGGTTTCCGGAGAGCGTGACCCCACCCCTATTCAACACGAATTTTAGGGGTGTTCCCTTTGGACTAGATTGGCGATGTTGTGGCTCTGAGGAGCGAAGACCCTAAACTAATTATTTGTGTAATTGATTTCGAACTAGTCTAACCTACACGTATATGCTCAGCATACATCAACGTTACAGACAGACAGACAGATGGACAGACAGACGGACGACATACAATAGCAATCGGGGTCATCCATAAAGGACGTCTGCAAAAATATGGCAAAAATCGACCCTCCCTCCCCCCTTGTCCGCTTTTGTCCACATTAGGCCATATCCCCCCTTCCCCCCTGCGGACGTCCGCAAAGTTGATGAGGCTGTAAACGAAATTTCCTTCTCTGATTTGGCTTAAAGATGGTTTAGGCATAAGCAAGCCTGCGCATAACCTAGAACTACAAAAACAGTTTAATACACAGAGTTCTCAGTTGTTATTGGATCGACTATTAAGTGCACTACGCACAATGCAAAGTTACAAACGACGCACAAATTCATAATACTTGTTTGCCATACAGTTCATATCACAGGCCTACAGGATCTAGTCCGCCATTAACTTAGTGTCTACAAATACCCCGACTGCTGAAGATGCCTGTACCTTGGCCTTATGTCCCACCGGGTGTGCGTGCAGGACGAGGTAAGAATTAGTCATCGCTGCCATCAGTGCCAGCTGCCGGGTTCAAGGAAGGCAGCATGCTGCAGCAACAGACTGAACAGACAGTCGTCGTGCAGGTGGGTGGGTAGGCGGGGGGCCGGCAAGCCTGCAGTAACACTGTCTTCTTGGCCTACATGTTGTGTAAAATGTGGACGTCCGCTTGCACTGAAATCCCTCCTTCCCCTTGTCCGCTTTTGTCCGCATTTCGGCTTACCCCTCCCTCCACCGGTGCGGACGACCTTTATGGATGACCCCATACTGCGCTTTGCACTACGTGCATCGCGCAGTAAAAATCACTACTATTTCAAAAATTCTCATTGTTAAAACAAAAGTTCAGCCGTAACAGACAAACACACACACACACACTCACACACACACACACACAAAGACAAAAACACTTTCAGTTTTTCTTTAAACGACATACTTGAACCTCTTGGGACTGCTACAGGAGATTTTTCCAGACTGAATTCCCTTCTAGTCACCCAACCAAAAGCATCAAAACAATGCAGAACAAACAGAAAAATTAGATAATTTAAAAATTTACCATTAAAAACCATCAAATGTTGGCCAACAGTCTACTTCAAAATGTACACATAGTCACTATTATGGTGATGGTGTGGTGTAGTGGTTAACACGTTGCTCACGATCAACGAAGTTGCTATACGCTGAGCCCGGTTACTATTTGGATAGGTGCAGGGCTGGGGAGTAACGAAGTACAAGTACTTCGTTACAATACTTCGTTACTTTTTTGAGTACTTTGTAATGTAACGAAGTACTTTGTCACTAAAGTACTTTTTACTTGTACTTCGTTACTTGTTCCGAGTACTTTTTTACTTTGTAACGAAGTACTGTGACTGAAAAGTCGTTTTAGAACGAAGTACTTTCATTTTCATGGGGTTTAAATTAAATCACGGTTAACAAAACCACCAATCGGCAATTTGTTGTAATTGCCAATGGGTTACATACTCCGGCGTAGAATATCATAGTGATCTTAAATATGGTGATTTCGAAGACAACAAACAGCCGAAAATAGCAATGTAACATAGCAATGAAACATTGCTAGTTTCGGCTGTTGGTTGCGTTCAAAATCACCATATTTAAGATCGCCATGGTCGAAATTATTGATAAGTACTTTGTACTTTGTAACGAAAAAGTACTTTTTCAGCAGAGTACTTTTTACTTTTTACTCAAGTAGTTTTCCAGCAAAGTACTTTCTACATGTACTTCGTTACTTTTTCCGAGTACTTTTTTACTTTGTAACGAAGTACTGAAATAAAGTAACGACCCCAGCCCTGGATAGGTGACTGTCTCCAGACAGGTAAACCATCCCAACCACCTAAGTCAACTCAGCCTACCGTCCATCCAGGAAGGTAAATCGAGTACCAGCCTGTCTGGCTGGGGTTAAGGTGGGGGCGTTCAGTTGAGTCGGGCGGCAGGTGATCTCTTACAGCAATTGATGCCACATGGCTCTGAGGTCTGCTAGACTGTGGCTATGTGTAAACTAAAACGTTTGCAAAACATTTGCAAAAATGTGTCAGTGTTTTATTATCGGCGATCCGATATCCGATCGGATCCCGAGTATTGTAACGATCTGGAACGTCGTTTTCGCTAATGAATCTCAGAAACTTGGATGGATTTCGATGAAACTTGGCAGGTGGGGTTGAGACCTGAAAAGACTAAGCCTTGCACGTTTCCAGCGCACCACTTCTGCCACTTTCCTTTGATCGATTTCCGCCACACTTTCCAGAAACACGTGTCCAGGTGGTGGCTCGTGACATATGGTTTCACATTCCAGAAAAGTTTCCACTAAAGGGTTGAATTTGCCAGAAAACCCTCTTTTTTAGGGTACCCTATTTGTGCTCAGCCTATGGGTCACAGGAAATGTTCTGTGACGCCTACACTCCTTCCATCCCCTAGTGGACATATCCCACAGATCTTTAACTTTCCTAGGTGACTTTTGCTGAGGGATGTGCCGTTTTCCACCTATCCACCTCCGAAAGTGTCCTTATCAGCAATGGTGATACCTGGATAGGGACACAGTAGCGCCACCTGGCGAGAGGCGGGACACTACTCAACAGCCCTGTAATTAATATGAACAGACATCACTCGCCAGGTGGCGCCACCATAGGCTATGTGCGTCTCAGATCGCCGATATGCAGTGGCATAATAATCCACTGCACATTTTCCAGTTTTACATGTGAATAGGACCTCTAAAAATGTTTGACAGATGATTTATGCTAAAACGTTCAAAAAAATGTTACAAAACATTTTTGCAAAAGTTTTAGCATGTCAAACACATGACGAAGATAGGAGGTGGTTAATGTAAAAAAACACATGCAAAACATATGCAAAAATGTTTTATTTTAGAGCCTTTGATGTAAAAATGTATTATTTTTAGAGCTGTCGAATTAACACGTTAATTAATGCGTTAATGCGTTAAAGAATTAATAGCGATTAAAAAATTAACGCCGTTAAAAAAATTAACGCACATACGTAAATTCTATGAAGCAGAAGTTCCAACATGCAATTGAATTGCCGTTATTTGACGATCGAATAATATTCAATTAATTATGAACAACAAATGTCGGTTAATTTGTCTGTTGGGCATCATTGTTTGATGGCAAGTTTGACAGTGGTCGCATCTTGTAGATGAGTCGTGATCAGCAAGACGTGCAGTCGTTCGCGGACGGCAACCAACAGCATAAACTAGACCTGTCGAATTGACGCGTTAATTAACGTGTTAACGTGCGATTAAAATAATTAATCGCGCGATTAACGCGATTAAAAAAATTAATCGCTCGACAGCTCTAATAAAAATGGTTCAACACGGTCTTTTCATTTTATTTTCACTGCAACTTTTAAGAAAGCTACTGCTGTTCAAACTTCAAACACAGTCTCGTTGGTATTGTTATTATACATATGCATGATGGGAGGGGCCATGAGCCAGTTGCTGTTCGTGTCGCCACCATCACTGCACTGTGCATGTGCTGGCTGCATAAATGTGGACACAACAGGCAGTATCCACCAGTTCTGTAGCTAGTTTTCTACCGAATACCGTAAATCCCCGAATAAGCGCTGTGTCTCAATTAGACACCGGGTCTCGAATAAACGCCGGGGGTTCTGATCTATTGCACGAATAAATGCCGGGTCTCCGATAAACGTCGGGTCCCGAAACGCGGGTATGACGGTATGTACGGTAATTACTTACTTACGTGACTATACCCTGCAATACGTCAAGTTGTACATCATATTCGATGCAGGCACGTTTCGTGTTAAAATGGCTGCTGCCGGAAAAAACATAAAGGTTATGATATCAATTTTAAACTCGAGG
>Ga0209679_1000739_pt1 | contig 12475 bp, 10 predicted proteins | sample WorMetHEROISLAND_4_FD_187408 | JGI IMG/M metagenome (GOLD analysis project Ga0209679, IMG submission 187408) | Marine gutless worms symbiont microbial communities from Max Planck institute for Marine Microbiology, Germany - Olavius sp. 2 HERON... ...
CTCGGCCAAGGTCTCGGTAGCTGGAACGTCTCGGTCTCGGTCTCGGTCTCGTCTCGGACAAAATGCCCAACGTCTCGGTCTCGTCTCGGTCTCGGCCTGAAAGGTCTCGTGCACATCCCTGCAAGTTCGACAGTGGTCGCATCTTGTAGATGAGTCGTGAACAGCAAGATGTGCAGTTGTTCGCTGACGGCAAACTACAACAAAACTAGACCTGTCGAATTGACGCGTTAATTAACGCGTTAACGCACGATTAAAAAATTAATCGTTCGACAGCTCATAGTAAATTGTAGTTGTCCAATATTAGTGATTTATGCGTCCAATTTGTTCCGTTGTGGTTATGAAGAACGGGGTCATAGACAGGCATTGAAGCAGTAGTTGACTCTAGAATACACAGAGATATGTGGCCGTGAATTATTCTTTGACTGACGTACGATACAGATATTTTACTGAACGTTTTTCTTGCTATCGCCGTCGACAATCTCGCGGACGCTCAGAGCCTTTCGGAGACGGAGAACGACGCGGACGAAAACGACTGTAAGCAGTTACCTGCTGAACAGGTGAGACTCACGGGTCAAAGGTCATTCACCTACATAACTTGTTCTGAGTATTAATTGCCAATTTTTCGCGAAAAAAGGCAAACTTGCAAAGGTATGGTTATTTGCAATAGCGCGTGTCTTAGCTGAGAAATTAGGGTCCCGTGTTCAACACGCACCCTCGGTCCCCTGATAACAATATTATAAAAATAAAATCCGCAAAAATTGACCGAAAAACAGTTTATCCTACGATTATTTTAACCACCATCAACATTTATTCAAAGAAAACAGAGACGACTGGCGAATTTTTTCGACAAAAGTGTCGCCAAGTGATTGCGACAACAGCGGACATAACAAGATTGGCGTCCAAAACGGCTACATTACCATCTGTTTGTCGCTAGTTGTCGCAGTCGTCTATGGACATCAGATGTGTGCATAGACGGGGCGGCCTGCGGACCGGGCCGGGTCGGGCGGGGCCTAAAAATCAAGGCAGTTATATATACGGGCCAGGTCGGGCCGGGCCGGGTCGAGCCGAATTTATCCAAGGCTACATTACCCGTTCAACATTTTCAAATACTCAAGTTCGTCCAAAAGGCGCATTTCAGCTTGAATAGACGCCGTCTGACCGGAAATTGAAATCCAGCTGGTGTGAAGTTAACGAAACGGGTCGGCCCGAATGCGGGCCGAACAGTGAACGGGCCGGGCCGGGCCGGGCCGGGCCGGCCGAATAGTTCTACCCCGTGTATAGGTTTGATGGACATTGTCTTCGAGCTGGTAGAGCTCGCCATGGTCGACAACCTCGCATTCGACTATGGAATGTCGACGCTGCCCGTCATAGTTCTAGAGATATTAGCATTTCCGGTTTGGCAGTTACATTGCTGTTTCCGGTTTTCCGTCAGAGTCGCTTTTATTTGTGGACGCTTTCTTAGAGCCTGTCGTGCAGGTCGAAAACTTTGCCTTTGCGACTAGAATTACATAAAACTTAGGAGGCATTCGGGTGTACGAGTCAACGTGAGCGTAACATTTCGCCAGTTTGAAAATAATTCGCGAGCGTTTGACGTCACGCCTGACAACTTCCGGTGCGCAGATCGACGATCTGACTCTTGTCTTGTGCCCCAATTTGTGTTCAGCAAAAATCTCAAAACGTCTCAGCCCAACTCTGGAACGAAATTTTTAATGGGAATTTTTAGCCCTAAGCGCAGTAGGAGGGTTAATTGGTTTGTGTTGTCTCACTGGCGTCTTTTTCACATGTCGCTGTCGTTTTGTGGCAAACAGTGATGCATGTGATTGTGTTGTGTCTAACGCAGGTTAATGGCACGCCAGTTGTCGCCGAAGAGGAATCTTTTGTTCAAAAGGCGAAGATCAGCATTGTGATAAACGAGGACAGGTATGGCTCTAACTTTCTCGTACACACAAGACGCTAATGCACAACATACTGCCGTTACTTTCTACATAGACTTACGCTACTTTAGGCAGTTTGAGTTTTGACTCCGCTGGTGTGTAACCTATCACGCTGTAGGCATTTCAGTCAATACGTAGTTCATTTCTCTGACTTTCTCCAGTTGTGTTTGCGTCTAGACAGCCTCATGGCCGATTTCCTAAGTCCGGTTTTGCCATATTCTTATCCTTTCCTCATCGTCGGCTGAATCCAGACACCCCTTCCGTCCAGTAGCGTAACTCAACCATCCGGTCCCCCCGTCATTTTCTTAGGTCGGGGCCCCCTCTGGCCTTTTCTCTCTTTGTCGGGGGCCCCCCTATCAGTGGGGCCCCGTCACTAGACGCAGCAGCCACCCCATCGTTACGCCACTGCCTTCGTCTTGCAGTCCTACGACAAGGCACGCGTCCAGGCGCTTCATTGAGAAGATCTCCTAACAGACCACGCCCTCCATAACAGACCACGCTCACACCTCCGTCAGTCAGCTTGAACAAGACATCGGCATGATCTGAACGTCTTTCTCTGGGTCCGCCAACTTACATCACTTCAACGCTGACGTCTCGGATTTGGGGGCAAGTTAGGCTAGGAGATCCGGGCCTGCGGTCCTTTTGGATCCCTGGATCGTCGCCTTGTATTAGTCGAGGTACGTGCGTGATTATGTATATACATCAGCTCGATCTGCGGCAACGCTGTTTATATGTTTTCAGAGACAGCTACGGCGGAGAGTGTGACGTGAAGCCGGTGATGCCAGAACGAGACAGTTTCGTCCGCATCTCGGTTACAGATGTTGACGATCATTCGACACCGCAGATCACTGAATCACGTACTCATGCACCTCGTCTATTTATTCTCTCTGATATATCCGTATTTCTGTGCCACAATCCGACGCATTTATAGTAGGGATGTACCGGATATCCGGTTCCGGTTCCGGCCGGATAGTAAAAAATCACATCCTGTATATCCCTAATTTATAGAACGAATGTGACAACATTCATTCTGTGAATGCAGAGGATGGTCACATTAAAATACAACACGTGAATTAATGAATTATACAGCTGAAAGTGTTTTTGCCTTGACCAGTTAAAGATGTTGTCGTCGATTTTTACTTACAAGCGGCAGTGATGGGCAACTAACTAAAAAAAATTAGTTAAACTAAACTAAATTATAATATAAATTTTTAGTTAAACTTTTATTTGCCAGCTAATTTACAAAATTAGTTAAGTAAACTAAAGAAAATTAGTTAAACTTTTCCAGCTAATTTTCAAACTTTTTATGCTCATCACTTATACTGCTGTAGTAGTTAGTTGCTGAGTGCTGACAATAGCATGTTGACTGTCATGTTTAAAATCAACTTGAGTTTTTGACATCAAGAATATTCAAAGCATCACTGTTGTTCAGTTAGTACATCTGAGTTCTTAATGTCACAGTTCATGCTCATTACAGTCATGAACTACGAATAATCGCATATCTTATTGTGATAAGCTAACTAAAATATTTTAGTTAAACTATTTAGTTAACAGCTAAAATTTCTGTTAAACTAATGCTTTAGATAAACTATTTTCAGTTAACTAAAAGTTAGTTAAACTGTTAGTTAGCAACTTTTAGTTAACTTTTGCCCATCACTGATAAGCGGTACAATGAAAGTTAGTTGTTAACTAGTTTTATAGTAATTAAGACAGTAATTAAGGCAGTAGTTTATAACTACTAAGTAGGTAGTTGGTGCCCATCACTTCGAGTGTCATGCATAGTTTCTTAATATTTCAAAACGGAATCTTCTACGCATGATAACGCAGTTCATGAAACCTTTTTTCCGACGTGGCTTTATGCTAGTAAGGACTTTTGCTGCATCGATCTTCTTGTCTTTCCCAACTTTAATTCGGGCGAACAACCGCTAAATTGGCGCTACAAAGCCATGTTTTAATTGCATTTTGCTGTTTTACTGATGAGTTGTGTTTATTGCATTCGTCTATGTATGTGAAGAACTCCAACGGTAGATAAACATTAGTAAATAAGTCACACTAGTTTACTACAAAAAATATTTTACAATCTGTTACAATAATAGCTGACTTTTGAAAATGTATTATGTCAAAAAAACTTTTCTGTATTGTTTTTTTTTACTGTTTAACGCCGCCTTTTATAAGTCACGTTGATGTCCTACTGGCCGGTGTGCAGTTTTGCTCAAGGAAGGCTGGGACAAAGAATCGAAACCGTACGACGAAGCAGAAACCGAAACGATACCGGAAGAAACCGATACCATGGCGCTGCAGATGGCGTCATCGCGACCGCGCAGGCTTGCCGAACTCAATATCGCTACCAAAGTCAAACCGATTCCGAACTACTCGTCAATGTATATTTTCAGCCCAACAAATCGGTAGTCAACTTTCATTGCATTTATTTAGATTTTTAGCGTTTGCCGAGGTAACCGAACGAAACTATTTTCAGTTATTCTTTGTCGTTTGCTTAGAAACTTCTAGACAACTTGTAGACAGCTGAACCCGTGGACGTAAACATTTTATATAAATCAGTCAATCAATCAGTCATAATTTTTAAATGTTTTTTTTTAATTTTTTATCTTACAATATTTGAATTGTAAATAAGCTGATAACGCCGTGGTCATGTAGTAAGTCCAGAGAGCGATTGTGGCTAAATTAATTGCTATAATTACGATCGACTATTTGGTGTCAGTGAACTCAGCATGTGAGCGCACATCTCCAGAATAACACAGACGTGCTTCCGCCACCTGCGACGTCTGAGACAAATTCGACGCCTGCTGGGTCGTGATGTCACCGCCAACCTCGTCTGCGCATTCGTGTTGTCACGGATTGACTACGGCAACGCTCTGCTCGCCGGACTGCCGTACACGACCATTGCACCATCACTACAGCGCGTCGTCAACGCTGCCGTGAGACTTGTGTACGGCTTACGTTCACGCGACCATGTCTCAGCCGCCATGATCGAGCTCCACTGGCTGCCAGTCGAAGCACGCATACAATTCAAGTTATGCCTGCTCGTTCATATGACTCTCATCGGCAAAGCTCCGACATACATAACGGATCTTCTGCAGCCCGTACTGACACTCTTGTCTCGCTGAACAGTCTTGCGTTCGGCCACAAGGTCCGACTTCCTGGTACCGAGAACGCGCCTGAAGTTTGGAGAGCGCGCCTTCAGCGTGGCTGCTCCCAAGGCATGGAACAACTTGCCACTGCACGTCCGAGCAGTCGAGAACACTGACACCTTCAAGCGGAGACTAAAAACTTTTTTATTCTGTAAATTTTACGATTTAGCTTACCCAAGTGACGCATCCTGAATATCCACTGGACCGAATTGATTACCAATGATGAGGTCCGTTTTCGCACTGGGCAGCCATTCTTGTCAGATACTGTCCGTAGACGTCGTCTCTCTTTCTATGGTCACCTCAGCCGCGCCGACCCTTGGCAGGATCACCACCGCGCCCTCCAAGCTTGCATCATGGACCCTCCTGTGGAGAGGAGACGGAGGACCGGCCGACCCAGACAGACCTGGCTGAGAACGGTGGAGACCGACCTGCAACCAATGAACCTTGGCCTGGCGTCAGCCAAGCGATATGCGCAGGACAGAGCGGCATGGCGACAACTCGTGACAACGGCTACGTCCATGACAAGCCCCTGAAGAAGAAGTGATTTTATGTAAATTTTTATCGTATAACTTATTAGGCTGTTCAGCCGCTTCCGTCGGATATTATTATTATTATTATTATTATGGAAAAACCTGGTCAATCATTAAGAATTTAAGAGAACTATATGTCTGAACGTGTGCGTAATCATGAGCAGATGTACGTGAAACAGCTGGCGTGTGGTGCATTTTCGTAACAATACCGATGAGTGTCGATGACTGATAATTGCCGGAGTAGCGAATCGTTTTGTCTGTTGTTTAGATTTCGCATCCTCTGCCACAAACTATGCAATCACCCGTACTACTGCAACGTCATACTCATCTGCATTCTCATCAGCAGCATGATGCTCGCCGCTGAAGACCCGCTCTTTGCCAACATCGAGAGAAACCAGGCCAGCGTTTTCACAGCGACGTCGTCGCTTTATCAACTAAAATCAGTTTGATTATGCGGTCGTCTTGCACGCCGCATTACGCACTTTGTCCGTCCGTTTGTTCGCCTGTCCGTCTGTCTCGTACGGGCTCGTAACTCGAAAACGAAACAAATAAACTTGGCGTTTTTCTTTCTTGTTTTCTATACTACCATTAGTATTGGTGAATAAAGATTATCAATATCAAAACTGGTATAAACGTTTCCCAAAGCACGAGTAAGTAGAGTGCCAATTTTCAGTTCAATAGGTCAAAGTTCAAGGTCACCAGACGTCAAAAACCTCAAGAAACTGCCGCATGTCTAGCGTCCATGTTTAGGCCTACTTACCGGCGGGCGCCGTTGGCTCAGGTGCCGACTGCAAACTAGGCCTAACCCATTGTTTAGACGTAGCTTGCTGTCGCTGCCTGAGACGCTTGGCAACTGGGCGGACGGCCGCATATTATGTCGGCACTCGGCGCCGTCTTTTCTTGTTAAAACATGCAGCTCATAAAGCTGAACAGATAAATGCTAAAATAACTCTATGAATACATGCAAAAACAAGAATACAAATTGTGCAAGTTAGCCGTTTATAACTGAACCGCCATGTAGAGAAACAGTAGCTTTATTAGTTTGTAATAACAGATGTGTCTGTGTGTTAAACATTTTCTCCTGGTAGTGATTCAGGAAAATATTTTAGACGAAATCCCAAGATATTGTTAATGAATGCATGTTGATGTTTAACTGTCCATCTGCAGAAGAAACAATTCACAAGAGAGATTTGAAATTTCTAACTAAAGCGGTCCGCACAAGTGCAATACAACTGCAATACAAGAAAAAATCTTGTATTGCAGTTGTATTGTCGTTGTATTGCACTTGTGCGGACCGCCTAAGTATATGCTACTGCAGATAACTTATTGTGTTTTGTTTATCAGACATAGCTGCATGAGCCATTGTGATAGCCATATGCTGTTGATTTTGCTATATGCTTAATTATTTTGTCTAATCTAACTATTGTACATATTTTACTTTGTCTACCATTTTCTGGTGAATAAAGTTGTGTGATTTAAGGCATATTGCATTAACGAACAGTATCGTTTAGTGCCAGTAAAAACCCTGGGAAATTTTTCACGAGTCCTAATTAGCGTTGAAGTGTGAGATTGTTCTCTTGGTGTTGGCAGAAAGTGACGAAGGCAGGAAGGAAATAGAATAAGTAAGTAAATGCAAACAAAAAATAATTTGGCGATGTATCATCTCTGTTATACGGCTAGCCAAAGTGCCGTCACTTTTACCGTTGTTTCCACAAAACCGGACATCGCTGACTTCGCACGAAAGCCGCACTAAAAATAGACCATCATCGGATTTTCGGCGAACGTTAAACAAGATTACCGGTCATGGCGATGTTCGAGACGATGTTTCCGCCCTCGGGCTATGAACTGCTTTATAGGTTTCTAACTGCGTAATGCTATCCTTTATAAGGCGGGCCATGATAGTAAAATGCTGCGTATTTTATCATTTCGCAATTCGTCTCGTAGCCTTTTAATACTACTACTACACACTGACATTTCAGACAAGCAGAGATAAACGCAGTTCTGTCAAGGCGAGAGCGGAAAAAGAAAACAAAATCATAAGCATGTCTTTAGCAAAACCTAAACGTTCAAGTGATAGCGTTAGTTAACTACAGTGCACTGCTATAGACCTAGTCAGTCAGTCAGTCAGTCCTATCTTGTTCTCAGTATCTATGTCTTCTGCTGATTCATTTTCTCTATGGATGCATTCACGGACCTGGACGTTATTTCGCGGATTTAATGTTTATTATTTATTTTTAGTTTTTCCCATCAGTTTTCTGTCCTGGCCAGATAAGCCGGCTAGCCACTAGATTTTAGCGTACCAGTACATTATGTTTTATCGTTGTAAGTGAACCGGCTACGAATATTCTACGAATATTTATCGTATCGTACCGTTTGTTTACTTTGCTGTATGTATAGCTGCCTCAACTTGCCTGATTGTGTTTGGCTTATAACATAAAACTGACAACGAAGCACACAACGCCGGAATGTCACTGTAGAGCGATTGTTTTATTTTTGTGTGTTTTTTGTAGATATTGAAATATTTCGAGCTGTTTTTCACCGTAGTTTTCACCCTCGAAATTACGCTCAAGGTAACAGTTCCCATTAACAGTTTACTCACAACAACAACAACAACAACAACAACAGTTAGCGGTTATAAAATAAACATGTAGTACATATAATTTTACAAATATAATGTATACCGTTTGTAATTTATTAATATTAGTATTAGCATTATAATTGTTATTAAATTAACCCCACGTATGCGTGGCTTCAAGGAAAGGTGACCCACTGTCCAGAGAACACTGACTTTCATTAATATCAGTCATTGGACTTATGTTTTAATTGTTGAAGTAGTTTTGCCATTTGTTTGCTTTATACGGAATTACCGTAACTATTAGTTCCAACTTGTTGTCACTTCTATTATACGCATATAAAAACATAATGTTGACGACAGCAATGTCGTTTTCGTTTAATCTTATGCTTCATATGTGGGCTTTGCTAGTGCGGTCAGCTGTCTCGGTTAGAGCCAAATTCCACTACACGGACACCGGACACCACCAACGGACAAAAAATTGCCACATCCCAACATCCTGACACGTCGAGATGTTGGGCTCTGGCATTGCGATGTGGCAAATTTGTTGTAGAATTGTTGTGAGCTCGTCCGTTGGTGGTGTCCGTGTAGCTGGTGTCCGTAGCCGGTGTCCGTGTAGTGGAGTTTGGCTCTTATCCGATCGTCTTTTTGCGCCCACGTGTGCATTGCAGATAATCGCATACGGTCTGATGTTACACAAAGGCTCTTTCTGTCGCAGTGCCTTCAATCTTCTTGATGCGCTCGTTGTCGTCGTCGCCCTCATATCTTTCGGCATTGAGTAAGTAGCAGCCTCTAGTCCTGTTCATACCGTATTGCTTTTCTGATGGGAGTTAAACCAATCCGAGCGAACGTAGCGAGCAAGAAATTTGAATCTTAGGAACGCATAGGAATATGCTGGTAGTACGAGTGAGCAGGGTTGGAAAATGCAAGTACGGAAAAATCGAGTATGGAATGACAGTACAGTTACTGGAAATACGACTAAAACAACACTGCGAACGACTCGAAAAAATCGTGCGCGCATGGAATAGGCGTAGGTGTGATACACTGATAGGCCTGACAAAAGTAGGCCTACTTGCATTGCAGTGACGCTGTCCAACATAGCTGATGTGCAAAGGTTGAATACAAGTAGACGGATTCGCAGGCCGAAGAAAAAAGCAAACGTAATGAATGACAAACGCATTCGTGACAGCATTGCACAATATTCAGCAGGCGGACGGTTACTCTGCTGTACAGTTTTTGTCGTCTGTTTGTCATTGCTCTGAATCCGTAAGAAGCGTTTTAACCGGAGATGACGACGGAAGCAGCACGGGGGAGTACGACCTTACTGATGACGAAGACAATGGATACAGCAACAGTGAAGTTACAGCGGCAGCAACTGTTACACCAGCAGCTGCTTCAGTTCCCACCACATGTGACGTTCGTCTTGTTGCAGCACGTGAAAACATTGCTTTTGTGCCATGTGGACATGCAACGTTCTGCAAACAATGTGTCGAGACACTTGTGGCAGTTAATGGTCACTGTCCTATCTGCAGAGGTCCTATAGACACAACTGTACAGTTTCACAATAATTAGACATGTCGATACTTCTTTGCTTTTTAACATTGGATTTTATCATATGCCGACTTCGAATAACAAACTAATTCTGCTCATTAATTGAAAATTCTTTCGTCGATAAACGATTTGCTGTTTACGAATTAACAATCAGTAGGCGACGTAGTTATATTTGTCTTATCTGTGCAAGCTGCACTAATGAATATAAAGACTGAAAATCTACGCAGTTGGAAGTTAAATATTCGACCCGAAGTGCGTGTCATTTAATTCGTTTGCGTCGCCGACGTTTTTTCATTAAAATGCGTGCAGCGCCGTTATCGCAGATGAAACGTGAGTATAATAATGTGTGTGTAACAGCAATGAGACGATTGGTGTCGTCAAAATACTGCGAGTTCTACGCGTGCTTCGACCGCTCAGAGCAATTAACAGGGCTAAAGGTTTGAAGGTTTGTGAACCTTTATTCTCTCATTTCTATCGTTTGAGTGATTTACTTCAGTGGCGTATCGAGACGGTGTTGTCTTTGGCATTCAAACCTTCCCACTGAACGTAAGAAAATTTTTTTCAGAACAAAAACGAAAGTCCACTGTTATACTAAGGCATGTAAAGTCATATCTTTCTTTTTGCTGTAACCGTTGTTTTTGGTGATTTTTGCGCGTTTTTGTACCCTAAAATGTATTAATTTTACCCCCGAATGCCCTAAAATCATGTGTTCGGGGGCCGGACTGTGACTTAACCCGCTGGGAGAGCTTATAGTACTCGATACACCCCGTGTGAATCAAGGGAAGCAACAGAGGGGAAGATGGGGAGTGAACTCAGTGGAGAAGGGAAAGCGAAGGAGGATGAATGGTAAGGAGAAGCGGAGAGGAGGGTGTCGAGGTGGACGGGTGAACCTCATTGCGCGCAAGGACTGCGGATCTCTCGTAGACGAAAAGTTGCTGGCGCTACATCGTCGGAACCTTAACAAATAAGGCCAACATTATTACATTGTATTACTTAGTCCCTTATCGCCTTTCCACTGACTCCAAAACCCCTGACCTTGAATGACCTTGCGAAATTCTGCGCAAGTTAATTGATTCACTGATTGATTATTGACGGCGAAGAAGATGAAAAACAAAGACAAGAGAACAACAATAACTATGAACGCGTCCAGCTAAACGTGTTTTTTCGTACATCGAACTGTGACCGAAGCCGAGAAAAAACTTGTTTTTAAAGGGCTGCTGCTGCTGCTGCTGCGGTAAACTGCTTTTCGCATCATGCAAGCCATAATGCGATTTCACTACAGCTACTACTGACAGGACGGCTAATGCTACTGCCAGTGACAGGCTGCCGAGCGCCGTGTCGTCTAAGACTAATACTCCATTAGGCCTACGGGATCGGCGCCAGAGCGAATATGCACTGCAAGCGGGGAATTAGTGAGGCTCTGATGCCGAAGTGAGATTAAAAGGTTTGCGTTCGTTATCTGGAAAGAACCTTCTCCGAAACGATGAGTTTTTCGTTTCTTCTTCGTCTACCACATCTAGTAGCCTACTACTGCTAAACGACAACTGGTAGCTGTACTACTAGCAAATCTACACGGTGTATCAATAAAAAAGGTCCACTTTGTGTTCGCTCATGACTTCTGACATATGTCAACCGACTTTCATAATTTTTGGCAGACGTACGCCATAGGTAAGTTACAAAAAGGTTGAGTATAACTGAGCCACCTAACGCTTTTTGTGTAACTGCACTACCTTGTGAAATCTTGATCGCGTGTTGTCAGCAGAGAAGGCGCACAGCCCCTGGCTGCTCCTCCGTCTACTGTATGCAGACTTGTCTCATGGCAATCTCGACTGATGGGCGAGCGACCTTATTTTCAGGAATGTTACTAAGGCGTTGCTTATCTAGAACGAAGTAACCCGTCACGTTTTTGTGGTCACCGCTTAAGCCTATATCACAATTGCGATTGGACTACGATACGACTACGACACGACTACGACGAAAAATTGACATGTTAATTTTTTGCTCGCGTCTAATCGCGTCGAATGGAAGCAGGCGCGCGCGATACGTCGTAGTCGGATCGTAGTCGTATCGCAGTTGAATCGTAATTTCGATCACTTCCGTCGTACTCGAATGCGTCGTGGTATCGTCGTATCGTAATCGTATCGTGGTCGAATCGCAATTGTAATCACGGCTTTAGGTTTGTTGTGTTTACAGCACGTTGTACAGTGCGTCGTCGTTGCTGTACGCACCATCTACAACATCATGCTTGTCACCTTTCTGCTTCAGTTCATGTTTGCTGCTATCGGCGTACAGCTCTTTAAGGTCAGTCTCAACGTTTTCCACGCTAAAACTTCTTCAATAAGTTGTAAACACGTCTTAAAAGACGCAAAGCGTCGTGCGAATGCGTCTTTATGTGTGTTATATTCTTGCACATAAACAGTGCTGTTAAAAAGGCGACAGTGTGCAAGAGAAGCTAAGACTTGGGTGTCATAAGACTTGGGTGTCACTGTGTAGGCTACATTGACCAGTAACGGTAAAAGGTAAAGGTCGGGTACTTGTTATAGCACTGGTTTTACACATGAACTCGTGACCAGAAGCGCTTTACAATCTCGGAAGTGGCAGCTGATTGGCATGAGCTAATGATACCGCGGCGCATTATGTGTAACGGGCAGGTGGGTATGTGACGACCGATTCTATGGACTAGTAAATAGATCCAACCGATAACCTCTCACCCCTACACTGATCCACTACAGTTTAGTC
>Ga0209679_1000740_pt1 | contig 12467 bp, 7 predicted proteins | sample WorMetHEROISLAND_4_FD_187408 | JGI IMG/M metagenome (GOLD analysis project Ga0209679, IMG submission 187408) | Marine gutless worms symbiont microbial communities from Max Planck institute for Marine Microbiology, Germany - Olavius sp. 2 HERON... ...
CTTGATCTTTACCAGAAGTACCAGCCACGTCCGACAAATATTTCTGAGTTAAAAGTAGCTCTTCAGTCGATCTGGAATGACTTGCCGCAGGATCCCATTGACAGATCCATTCTGAGTTTCACCAAGCGATTAAGAGCGTGCATCAAAGCTAACGGTGGACATTTTGAACACCGAGTGTGACTAACTAACTGCATACTTGTTGCTACAATATGCTGCACCGTTGTTCAATATCAACAGACTGACAACATTTCGAGTACTGCATTGTTTACGTTGAAAATGCACTATTTTATGTTGTAAATTTCTCAAATGTCTTGTTACTTTTTGTTGATGATTTCCATAACTTATAGATAAAATTATGCAGTCCATTATAAATGTGTATGTCAGTCATTTAATTCTTTATTTACGCTGTAATCTTCATGGCAATATTCCGAACGATTGCTAAGATATCGCAAATTTACTGCTGGGGTATTTTAATTTGGGCCACCCTGTATACCTGTCGAATTGACGCGTTAATTAACGCGTTAACGCGCGATTAAAATAATTAATTGCGCGATTAACGTGATTAAAAAAATTAATCGTTCGACAGCTCTAATTAAAACCGAGTTACACCGTTTGATTACACAAAAGAACATTTATAAACAGAATGGTTTTCTCTGACTGTTACTAAACAACTCCCGATTTCATGGTTATTACAGCTCTGCAATTATGTACTACTGATGTTGTGTGTTCCAATAAAACTGGCAGTTACAGTTAGTATTAGTTTCTTCTGTATTTTCTATTTTGTATTATGTGTTTGTGTTTTATTTTTCATTAGTTTCTTTTATTTCATGCATTTGTTGTTTATGTTTTTATCCATATTAAATGAAATGAAATGATCCGAAATGGAAAATTAGGCCTAACAAAAAAACTGTGAGTACAAGAAGTCTGATCCGAAAATAGTTCAAAGTTTTGTTCACACACACACCCCTCCCCCCCCCCCCCCCACACACACATACAGACATACACAAGCATACATGTCACCAGCTCACTGAATGGCTGCATAGTGCCTACTTTTATATTTAATTTATTGCTAATTTTTATTAACTGCATGCTTTAATGACATCTACTAAAAATGACATCTACTATACTGTTGTGTGCTGTTGTAGTTCTGTGCAAGAGTGGGAGCACCATTAAAACTATTTTTTACACAAGCATGGAGAGTTCGTGATTATATCTTGACAGTGCTTCAAAATACGTCCTACTGTGAATGAAACAAGATGTGTTTCAACATCTTACTCTCCAACTGCTTACTGATAACTTGACGTCGTCTGTGTTGCTACAAATGAAGTCTCACTGAAAGCACGACTAATAAAAATATAATGCACTGATTATGCTAATACTATATTTCTTTAGCAACCTGGTTCAGTGATGAGTGGAAAATGGAAATGCAAGATAACCATCTCTTGACCATGACTTATAAGCAAATCCAGATGACAGTGACGTCACAATTAATTAGTTACCCGGTACAGCATACATCATCATCATCTCATGTTCTCACCGAATGTAAAATGTTTTAGTTCATCTAGAATAATAAAGCAGTAACTCCATTACTAATCTACCTGACCCAGAAATGTCATGGTGAAGAATGTGCGTGCGAGTCTGCATGTGAGATTGTGCTGCAGACTTAGTTCCCTATAGCCAAGTGTTCAACAGTGAGAACATAAGTAATCAGTAAATGTTATCTATTAACTATATAACTGCTTTGTTACCGTGTGTGATTTGCATTGTGCGATTTGTAATTTGTGTAAATGTTAAGTAATTCTGAGATATCAGACGTTTAGTATTGGTGCAGTGGTACTCTTTAAAACTACACGGTATTCCATAGTTACCAGAACCCCTAGCTTTCGTCGGCATAACTCTGCTAATATATGTTATTTCTAGACTGCAGCGCCTTGACCTTCGCGTCTTCGGCGCTCGTCACTTGGCGCGTACGATCCTCGCACCTTCGGTGTTCGCTAGTCGGCGACCCACGTTGTGTTTTTGACAAATTGAACACTGATGTGTGGGTATACACTGAAAGAAAAGAACAAGAAAGCCGTGCTGTCGCAAGGAAACCGCGCGATGCCGCAGCTGTTCTTTTCGGTTTAAAGTTTGCCGACAACATTCACTACAAATTTAAGAGTAGCCAAGCTTCAAAAGCCAGTACCATACGTAAATCTATGGAAAATTTACATAAATCTTGAGAACCACCGCGAATATCCGCATAAACTTTATATTGCCAGAATCTAGAGTCATTGGGCTACATCTTCGTCGCTGATAGTATGGGTCTATCTTCATTCAAATTTTCGTGGTGGGCTCCGAAAGACGCACGTGTTTTGAAAGAGAGTGCGTAATGGCCCTTCAAGGTCATCCAAGGTCATCGATTTTGGCAGCACTCAAAAGCACGTATGCGACTTCCTATTGGTCATCAATAATAACCTTGGTCCTATCTTGCCCCGTTTCAGAGATATTGCAGGTTTCCTGAGAAGAGCGACCCCGCCCCTATTCTACCCGAATTTTAGAGGTGTTCCCCTTGGACTAGATTGCCGATGTTGTGGCTCCGTGGAGCGAAGACCCTAAGCTAATTATACGTGTAATTAATTTCGAACTATATGCTCACGGTACATCAACGTCAGGGACAGACGGACGGACGACTTACAATAGCAATACTGCGCTAGCACTATGTGCATCGTGCGGTAAAAATACAGAGCTCAGAGACGTTTGGGACTGGTATTAGTCAGCATGGTGATTAAGAGGGGCAGATTAAGGTGGTTTGGACATACCGAACATAAAGGTGATGCTGACTGGGTCAAGTGACGTATGATTATGGAGAGCGAGGGAATTAGACAGAAGGGATGCCTGAAGAGACGTGCAGTGGAATCGTGCCAACGAAGATTTGCAGAGTTTAGGCCTGCCCGATGAGGATGCTCAAAATAAAGATCAATGGAGAGTTTGGAGACTGAGAATCAAAAGGCCAACAAGCTAACCCAGTTGTACCTGGAAAATGACGATTAAAACAGTGTGTGTTCTGCCTGGACCAGTTACAGCACTCTTCAGACACGCTATAGGAGGCACTGAAAATCCAAGACCAGAAAATGCGGAACTGGAAAATGCAGGACCTGGACAATGAAGGACCAAATCCATATAGATGACCGCATCTAAAATTCAGAATACACGTACCAGGGACGCTGGCGTGATGTGATTTTAACACAAACGGCATGTAGGCATTTTTGAAACCTAGCCGTCTTAACGTCGAAAGCGGTCCGCACAAGTGCAATACAACTACAATACGATTAGGGGCCTACAGTAACGTAACACAAAAATTTGGTTGTATTGCAGCAGTCCGCACAAGCGCAGTACAACTGCAATACAAATTTTTTTACAACTGCTGCAAGTAGCTTAACTGCAAGTTTTCTGCAAGTTGCAGAAAACTTGTATTGCAGCGTTGTATTGCAGGGTTCCGCACAAGTGCAATACATCTGCACTTGTGCGGACCGCTTTTATGTCAGACGACTACGACGTGCTGTTACATTTTCTGCCGCATTTTCACGTGATGTATTTGCTAACAACATCAGTGGGACGGATAACAAAAAAATGAGGCCTTATATAGGGTGTTCCAGAAAAAAGACCACAAATTCGGTAGCCTACCGTTCGCCGTAATCAAGTAAAATGATTTTTTTTTGTATCAAAATGTTCAGCAGAGATTACTGTGTAGTGTGTACTAGTCAATGCAAAATTTGTGTTAAAAGGTTAATTTTCTTTGCTAAATAGCCGGAAGTGGTTGCACGTTAGCAGGACGGTGTACCGTCGCACAGTTCGATATACACGTTAACCGTCTTGCAGACAAGTGTTCCTGATTTCATTGAACTGTCACAGCTGGCCACCTAACTCAACCTGATATCTTAATCTCGTGGATTATTCATTTTGGGGTGCCCTTCAGGAGCTGATGAATCGTCAGAAATTCAAAAACGTCGACCGTCTGAAACAATTGGATCTGAACAGTTGCTGGGTGATGATCAACCAAGAACTAATCAACGGTGCTATTGGCCAGTGGTGTAAACGACTGTCGTTGGTCGTTCAGTCGCACGGTGGACACGCTAAACATCGTTTCCATCAATTCCGTAATTTTCGCTTGTTGCAAGTTACTTCTGTCATGAATATTGCATTTAAAATGTTGTCGGTATTGATGTTTTTTGAGTACCGTAGTTCATTTTCCAGGCGCTAAACAAAGAATAGTTAATAGCATTATTCAACTTTGCTTTTTTGGTTATCAAATAATTTCTGAACATTTCGGTCGTGAAGTTACGGTGCATTAAACTTTGTGCGTTCTTTCTGGAACACCCTGTACACAGCGTTGACTCAAGTGCATATAGTACAAGTAGGCCTAGTTGTACTGTGTATACACTGTGACTCATCAGAATCAAGAATAAACGTGTAACTTCTTATACAACTGTATATACATTACTCTTCAGTTTCAACAAAAAGTCGCTTGCCATGCACATCTGACTTGGCATTACTGCTGAATCTCACCCTTCCACTTAATGTTTCTCCTAAGTAGCAAAATTTCACTTGAAATATATGCGACTAGATGATACTTCGACGCCGAAGCGTTGATGTGGATGCCTCCGCCCTCTGCAACAACTCACTCAAATATTTGACCTTGAAGCAACCTTGACGTTGACCATAACCCTGACCTTGACCTCAAGTGTGATTGTGATACTTCGAACCATTTAGCAGATGGGTCCCGAATTTTTCACATGTGACCTTGTTGTGACCTTTGACTTTTGACTCCACCGCCTTCAAAAATCTAATCAGTTCATCTTTGGTCGAACCAAAGTTTTGTGAAATTCCCTCCACTGGTTTGTAAGATATCATGCTAACAAAACAAGAAAGTGTATTTTCCAGCATGTTGGAGTTGGACCCAACCGTGACCTTGAACTTTGACCTTTTGACCCAAAACTTGAAGTCTTCATCCTTGTCCCATAGTGCACAGCGCTGAAAGTTAGGTGAAATTCAGTCCCAACAATTTGCAAGATATAGTAACAAGGCCAAACGTGCATTTTCTAACATGCTCGACTCCACCGTGACCTTAAAAGTTAACATTTTGACCTTGACATTTTGACCCCAAAAGTTCAAGAATTCATCCTTGTCCCAAAACGCACCAATGTTGAAAGTTTAGTGAAAATATGTCCAATATTTTTCAAGATACTGTGTTAACAACGGGATGTACAGGTAGGCTCGCAGACAGACAGACTTACGAACAGCCAGTAAACTATGCCTCCGAGTTGACAGACGTAGGTGTAGGTCATTATGGCGATAGAAAGTAACTTAGCTACAAAGAAGTGCATTGCTGACGCCCTGTTTCTAAGCAGTAGCTGAGCTTCTTGTTTGTGCACTGTCAACGGCTCTACATTTCATGGACTACACAGGAAGTGGAGTGTTAACTAAACAGCAGCAGTCGTGAAACTGTAATAGTCTATAACAAACGACGAAAATTTCAAACTTGGTTGGAAAGATACTCGACTGAAACATACTGCCTGAAATTCAGTATATTATACAACAGTCAAAACTACATTTTGTTGAACGTTTTTTATCGAAACGAATTAATAGTTGAGATTTATACTAACAGTGCCATCAAATCTGTAAATAATGTGCTAAAACTTAACAACATGTAGCCTGTAGGTAATGAAATGATTAAATTTTGCTAATAGTTATTTTTTAAAAGTTAACTTAAATTATAACAATCAACAAACCCCAGTTTTGATTGTGACTGTTACATTCAAGTATTTCTATTCAGTCAGTATAACAGAAATGTATAACTAAGGAATCTTTCACATAGAAAACATTCCACTAAAATTATTATTCAGCATTTCAAATATTTTCTAGTAAATCATTTGGCTGGTACTGATGAAAATCAAACAGTATACAGCTGAAACACCAACCATAGGCATAAACTCCTGTAGGCCGTGGGCCCCAAAATTTGGCTAGTTGGGCTTTCTCTGCTCCAAGCGTCTCCATTTTTGGCTGAAATGCAATGACTGTAGAAAGTGTTACATTACCTGGATAGTGGCACAACGACGCCGTGCAATGAGTTCATTTAATTTCGTGACATTTTTATGATGCTCTAGATTGCACTATAAACTTGCATAACGACAACCGAATATGCAAATTTTTGAGCTCTCTTGGTGGTCAGGCTCCATTCAGACCCACTGGGAGAGATTACAGCCCTCCCCAGATCCCCTAGCTGGACTTTCAGGGGAAGGGAGAGGAGTAAAGGATAAAGGAGAGGAGGGAAGGTGAGAAAGAGAAGAGAAAGGGAATAAAGACAAGGGGAAGAGAGGGAAGGGCCCCAATATTTTAGCCAAGTTCACGCCAGTGAAGCCCAACTAACTAACACAACTAACCAAAAGCTGATTTCGTCTCTAATACAACATACCGTAGTAAAGTTACTATTATAATTCAGCATATCAGCATGCGACTCTGCCATGGCTTGAAGCTGTCCTTGCATTTAAATTTGCACATTTGGGTTCAAAATAATTTTGTGTGGTTAATGTTTGCAGTTCTGTATTTGTGATAGTACTTTCTGTTCTTTTCTTAACTGCATTATGAAGCCATTTTATGTGATTTACAACATATTTATAAAGATAAGAATTCTAATATTCTTAGATGTCTACAAATAATAATAAGGCACGTTAACATAATGAAAGCCGATGAGATGCAGGATGGCTGGAATAATCACCATTAGATATCTTTAAAAGACAGCAACCATAAAAGGTTAGATTTTTAACTGGGAAACTGTCACTAATTAAGGCAAGGAAGTATTAACGTATAACTGTTTTTTACAGTATGTTAACAACTTCACCGTAATAGATGTCAAATATGTCAACTCCATTACTTTTTGAGTAAGTTTAAAACACGCAATTAACAGATAAATAACACAGCTTTTTATAACAACACTGTACGGTGGTCATTTGATAGTTTCTCAGAGAAAATCAAAAACACTACAACACACATGCAACATGCATTAACTACATTTTGTATATAATGAACAACAAAGCACTCCTCCGCCAAGGCTAAAAAGTGACGTCATCCAAATAAATTTGATATCATTGATGAAAAGATCTATAACACAAAGTTTGCACTTTCAGGCATTTTGCATTTGTACTTCCAACAGAATTTGATGACACCAAATTTATCCCAGTGCTGACGCGCTTGTCAGTGCAACTCAGTACAGAAGGAGTGTAGCACCCCAGGAAGTGAAATATGGTGTCTGCAATATAATATTAATACAATTTAATACAATTCATACTAATTTAATATTTTCCTACATAGCAAGTTGCACGTCATCCCCCAAAATTAAATAACCGTTTCTTGTCTGAAGGCCTACTAATTCCAAGAATTTCACGAAGTCATTCATAACTTTTTGAGTAATCCTGTGGTGAAACAGACAAACCAACGGATTGAGGCCAAAACATAACTGCCTTGACGGAGCTAGATGTTTAAGTAAATAAACAAATATCTTAACGTGACAGACAAAATGCACCAAGACGTTCACAGTTCACACCAGATAAGACAAAATACTGAGGAAGAGAGAAACAAATATGCAAACTCATAAATTATAATGCAGTTTGTGATTACACGGTCAGTAACAGGTCTGCTGCTACAGCATTCATCACACGAAAACAACGCACCCTCTCCTGTAAGTAATTACCTAGTCTGTTCATCAATTTACATCACTAATCACACAACGGATGGTCTGCACAGTACATCAGAAAAGTGTATTAACTGAAATTCAAATAACAGCTTCACATAAACCAAACATGTATATAGTTCAGCCTGTGTTGCGTGTCGACTCCGGTTGCTGCGGTTTTGTCAGATTGTACCCGATCTGTTTTCTGGTCGGACATCATAACAGGCGAAACCAGGGTAATATTCGTCAGGTTAGGCTATTTGGTTTTTGTGCAAAGATAATATCTGAAAAATGGCCCATTTGTAATGTTTAATATATTCCAAAGCTTTAAGTCTATTTCAGTAAAATATGGTGCACAGTATCCTTATGGTTGTGGCTACTAAATGCATGCATAATGGTTCACTCTACCCTAGTTGTGTTTCTACACTACCTCAGAATACTTCACCTTGGACTGCACTGTCTCAAAAAAATGACACTTTTAAACCTTCATACGTAACTTAAACTCTTAACAGATTTTGATAAATTTTGGTGCTTAACATCAGCAATATATCAGCTACTGAAACTGCTAGTAGTTTGCCACTTCATTTTAGTTTACTTACTTCACCGTAGCAAAAAAACATATCGTGGTCATTTTGTTTTCCATGCAAATGTAAAATGGCATTCAGTAAAGATCAAACTGTGATACCAAATATTCATTCTGTCAGAAAGGTGATAAAATAACATCCAAAAAAGCAATTTTTGAAAAGAACAGGACATTAGTTCAGCACGTTTTCCAGCAGGAAGGCACGCCAGCTCATCAGACAGTTCAGTTGCCACACTGGGAAATACGATGGCTGTGTGCATGTGTAAAAGAAAAGCGATCACTTCATGCACTTACTGTGAGCTTTTTCACAGCTACCATACAACTGGCTCTTTCCAGAGCCACCAAAGCTAGTAGCCACCAAAACTGGTCCTTTTTGAGCCACGTGCACTTGTCAAAACAAGTGTGTTAATTTATTCTTATGCAGTGTAGGAATAAACCTAAGGTGACGAGGGAAATTATGCATGCATTAGTAGCCAAGACTATGGATACTGTGTACCAGGTTTCATTCCAACAGTCTTATAAAAATTGTAGAAGACATTAAATATTGCAGATTTTTTTTAACTGGGCCATTTTTTTCGAGACGGTGTAGTTTTGGTCCAGTCCATACAGTACCACAGCCACACGGTATGGAATGGCTCTCCAGGAAGACCACTTGAAAGTCCAGGAGATTATATCTGCAAAGGTCAGGTTGTTGAGTGTTTTGATTTTGTTTTGTATTTTGATATCACTGTAGTATGTATTTTAGTTGCAGCTGACATCTTCACATTACAGTATGAAATAATCAAATAACCTATGTGTGTTGAAAATGCCATTAAACACCAACCATTCAACCTAATTCAGTCCTTAGTTATGCATAACACATATATATACAGAAAGTGACAGTAGCCAGAAGTTAGCAAACGTACTATGTAATCAATGTTGCAAGAATACATCACATATTACGCACGAGACTAGACTGAAAATAATAGTACTAGCAGAAATACTTTTTGCTAATCCAACTACATTTTATTTGATTTAGGTGTAGTCACCATTATCACAAACATACTTGCTATAATATGAAACAATATGACTTTCTTAACTTCCTATCAACAGGGCATTTTTTGTATACAGTTATATGCATATATATAATCGGTGGGAAAACACTTGAAATAATAAAAAAACAACTGGCTGACCTACACTGCTACGTATTGCTATCAGGTCTGCTTGTATCGGCTGCCTGTGAGCTAGCAGTACTGTCAAAGTGGTACGCATGGTCAATGCTTGCTCGGAGATCTGACAATGTATGTACCATGTGGTCCATCAACTGGATTGTGTTGGATAAGACGGCTTTCCACTGTTGCATCTCGGTATCATGTAGCTGCTGCTGCTGGTCCAGTAGTGCCGCCCACTCAGCACTAGTCAGTGGTGCATCCTCATTTCTGCAATTCAGCAACCCCATCAGCAATCAACACTGCTGTACAGTCAATACATACATAAAAAGAAGTGGTGCTTTTTATATCGACTACCAATCCATTTACATGCTACACTTACATGTCTGGAGTATGTGTTGACACGATGTTGCAAAAACTACACTCAATATTTTTTGCACTTTTACTTATGCATAATCAACAAAACTGACTTGAATATAGGCTACAACCTATTGCCTAAAATGAATTCTGCATTTTGTTGTAAAGAAACTCGTATCAGCTCGCCCTGATTTCCTGGAATAAACGCCATAAAACTAGTTTGTTGTCTAGTGCCTATTCTGCTCTTCTCTCTCACATCCACGCAGTTTAATTCATTTGCAGAGGCTAAACCTCACAACCCAAATCTCTTTCGGTTTGGCAAGCTCAGTATACAACATAATGCGGTTGCAATGCACTGTGCAAAGTGCACTATAAAAACAACTATTCAAGTTGTACGTTTGTACAGTTGCAACAGCAACAACAGCTGCAAACTTCATAAACCAAAACAGTGGTGGACAGATATGACAGCAGTTGTAATACTTTGTATAACGACTTGCCTGATAATGCGTTTATGATATGGTCCAGTGTGTGAGTGATAGTGCTGCTGTTTGGACAGAAGCTGGATGGTAGTGTGTGCTTCTAGTGACCACACCTTGTACAGGAGAGCGGCATTGAACAACAACAAGAATAATAAGCTAAAAATAACAACAACAACAGCCATATTAGCAAATTTACTGATATATATTCAGTTCTGACAACAAAATGAGACATTTGTTCACTACCAGCAAATGCAATACATAGATATCATTGTAATCGTTATTGTCATCATCAACATCATCACCATCATCATCATCATCATATTATTACAGCTGTCGAATTAACGCGTTAACACGTAACGCGTTAATTAACGTGTTAACGCGTTAAAGAATTAATCGTGATTAAAAAAATTAACACACTTACATAAATTCTACGAAGCAGGAGTTCCAATATGCAATTGAACTGCAGTTATTTGACGATCGAATAATATTCAGTTAATTATTAACAACAAATGTCGGTTAATTGGTCAGTTTTGTATCACTGTTTGACGGCAAGTTCGACAGAGGTCGCATCTTGTAGATGAGTCGTGAACAGCAAGACGTGCAGTCGTTCGCTGACTGCAACCTACAACATAAACTAGACCTGTTGAATTGATGCGTTAATTAATGCGTTAACGCGCGATTAAAATAATCGCGCGATTAACGCGATTAAAAAAATTAATCGTTCGACAGCTCTAATTACTATTATTAGTAAAGCACAAAGATTAGAGTGACACTATCAGTTTATAACAGTTATGCGGACAATGTACAAAAGCACTCACAGACAGCAGAAATGAATCAGTCATCTGGAAAGTTGCTGCTGCTGGTACTACAACTACTTCATACAGGCTAAACCCTTCCTGTCACTCAACCAACAGTGTCAAAGCATGGAAGACTACGGGTAAGTCGTCTGGAAAATTTAAAAACCCGTATCAGCTGTCATGAATCACACATAGTTACATGTACACTACATCTACACAGACTGTACATTACTAATGGAATGGACAAGCAAGCGCATGATATGAAGATTATAATAAATACAGCTTTAACAACTAACATAAAGAAAAGAGCAAAAGTCTTACATCATACAGAAGATACGAACTATCACATCTGCTGTCAGTTTCACATGCCACTCATCCACTCCTTTTTCTGCTGCAGCTGAAACAATTATATTTTACTAAAATTCATAACTATTTTATTTTACTGTACAATAAGTCCACAGACCTTACAAAAACAATAAAAATCATTTGCTTAATCGTTCACGTTCTCACATTGCTGTGCGAAAACATTATATACACGTAGTTTGCAGTAGTCATGGTACTAGTCATAGTCGCACTTCACGTATATAGTCGTAATCGCAGTGGCAGTCACATTAGTTGTAGTACTAGTTACTGGAGTCACAGTTGTGGTAGAAGTAGTAGTTGTCAGTGTCGTAGTCATGACGGTAGTAGATGTAGTTATATGAGAGAAATAATGTTAAGAACACACCTCTAAATGACGCCCGCTTTACTGGCGTAACTTGCTTCAAGGCAGCACCATGAGGATGATCTGTAACCGAGGGACGCTTAGAACCACCTCGGTCACTCGTGCGGCGTCGGCGTAGCACCTTCTTACGTGACAGACTAGATCTTTTACTGACAGATGTCTCCATCTGCCGGTCTGACTCCTGCCTTAGCAGCTCCCCTATGGTAACCACACATTAAATGGAATTAATCAGCAAACACAGCAAAGAAAAATTTTCCAGTCGGTTAAAAGTTAATAGAAATTTTGCTTTACATGATAATGCAATTCTGCATTGACTGAAGAACAATCAACCACACAGTCTGAATGTTAAACTGCGAAGTTAAATGAATAGCGGGCAAGAAAACTTCAATCAACACCGCCTAATTATGGCTAAATCTCTATGCCACACTGCGATACATACTAATATCACAATCTCGCACAATGCAGCAGCACTGTGTTCTGAAAATGTTGAGGTCTAACATCTAACATAGTGCCGACTCAAGAACAAATACCTACAGTCATAACTGATCTCCCCTGTTTACCTGGACTATTTTCCGTGATGGTGCATGTAAAGCTGGGTCCCCAACTGTCTCCAAAAAGTGTTTGGCGGTTTGTGTATTGGCACATCACAATATAACACACAAACAGCAGCA
>Ga0209679_1000741_pt1 | contig 12459 bp, 9 predicted proteins | sample WorMetHEROISLAND_4_FD_187408 | JGI IMG/M metagenome (GOLD analysis project Ga0209679, IMG submission 187408) | Marine gutless worms symbiont microbial communities from Max Planck institute for Marine Microbiology, Germany - Olavius sp. 2 HERON... ...
AGAATATGCTGAGCACAATCTGGTAAACTCATAGCAACCAAATACATCATAGAACACATTGTGAACAGATATAGAGTGAGTACTCTGTTTATACAAGAAACACAGTCTTCGCAAGTCTAACACATAGTTTATAGGCAAGATACCAGAGCAATATTGAGCATACAACAGGTTAGCATCCCATTTCAGTACAGTGGAAATTATAGCTAGCACCGTTTAACAACAGCTACAATATTTCATCAAATACGCTCAGATGGATGTGTGGCTTTAATCTGAAAGACAGAAAGAAAAATATGGTGCTGAGAGAATTATTGGGACTGGAGCCACTCAGCTTGTCAATTAGCAGGAGCAGATAGGGACCACTGGAGACTCAAAATCAAGGGGAAAACTGGAAAATTGGCTAACCCGGGTTTACCTGGAAAATTGCCGTTAAAATGGCGCGCGCGTGTGTGCGTCTCAGACAAATACTTGTTTCACTGCCTCAGATATTAGTACCATATAACAGAGAATATGAAGATAACACAGTGGCCCAAGCTGAGCGGATTTTACACTTGCTACTGATGGTGGTGGTTTGTGGTGGTGGTGGTGTTAGCAGCAGTAGTAGTAGTAGTTCAGTTAATCAAACAAAAACAAAAAAACAGCAGCAACTTACTTTCCTTTACCAAATATCACCAAATCATTAAAAAGGAAGACGTTGCGATCTTGAGTCTGCAAGCTCTGCAACGTAACAGACAACAATCGAAAGTGAAACGAAGTTATTTCACTGGAAAAGCCACAGATATAACTTGGACAACCAGTGACATACAAAAACCTGCACGCTATCGTCCCATCGTCCAGTGCTTTGACGCCGCCAGCTCGACAGAAAGCCAAGCCCAGCGAGTAGTGAAACATCGTTTGTTTCATGCGCTTTGACCATGATTTGCTCTGCCGTCTTAACCGCGTTTTCCAGCTACGACTTGTACAGGGTGGCCACATACTAGGAGAAAATAAATTCCATGAGTTTTCCAGACTTTTCCAGAGCCAAAAAAGTTACTTTTCCATAGGTTATCGCAACAAAAAGTAAATGCAATAATGACGAGTGTGACAGACAGACAGACAGACAGAACTGAGATAGCAATAGCGGCGTCATACGACGACGCGCGCTAAAAATGTTCACAGCTACACAGACCGTCGTTAGCTGAACGTGCGCCTCCATCACGAGAAAACGATGCTCTGCCGATACATTAGCATCTGGACTCACACTTCGACGACTTGATCTACGAGCAACCAACACTCCATGATATACAACAATCACAGTGGCCAGGGTTGGAAAAAATCATGATTTAAAAAATCAAAAAATCAGATTTTATTCATTTAAATCAGACTTGATTTTTAAAAATTCGTATTTTTGTGCCAAATTTTTGAAACTGGTCTGTCTGCTCAATCACACAAACAACATGGCCGTCATGTTTCTGCTGTTTTTGATTATATACTTGCTGAGCAAAAAGTAAGTAAGCAACAGTTAATCAAAGTTTCATTACCTTGGCTAAATATATATGATGCTTTACAGCACAATATAAACTGAAAAACGCGAAAATAAGAACGACTTAAATCCACCGATTTTTCTAACTCTAACCCTAGGCCTATCTACAGTAAGTAAGTAAGACGTGGATTTATATAGTGCATACCGTTTAAAAAAACCTCTAATGCGTACATGACCGTTTGACTATCGAACTCTCGGATTAACTGACCCGTCGATTATCGATACATTACCGCTTGCTTGAGACAACAGTGATTAATGCGCAGTGACAGAAATGAGAATAAAATATTTGTCTGTTTACTCGGGAGTTGGTGGAGCAGACTTCCGTCCTCCGCCGGTGTGGAAGCTGATCGATCCATTCGGTCTGAGTCGAGATGATGATGACGACGACGACAATGATGACCCGGGGCTTGTTGGTCGCTGACGACACAAACAACCACATTGTCCTTACAAACTACATGAGGTTCATCAAAACAGTGTCATCCTGCAAAGTACAGGGTGGTCCATAAAAGACACGGCAGCTTACTTCCGATGATGACCGGAAAGCGACAATGCTGCCTACTGCAACACATGTTGCCGTAGCGTGTACGCATGTCAGTCACCCTGCTAAAGCTTTCAGATGGAATGAGATGCCATTTGGCAGGGACACTCGTGCGGTCCCAAGTAACATTGTGTTAGACAGGGGCCGCGCTCACCCCACGGAAAGGGGGAGATTTAGGGATCGGAACCCCAGTATGCAGTGATGCCGCCTATCACCAAATTACATTGGCCGTTGTTTGAAAAAATACCAAAGAACACATATCATCTGCTACAGCCATACGCATCTAAAAGGGCTGGACTGTAACCTGAGAGATCGCTTGCATGAAACAATCACTATTAACTGAAACTTCCTACTTGAATGAATGCAATTTTCTTATTCACACATTGTAAAAAGATTCCTATACTAGCATCTGTCTGTATTTGTCTATTTTAACGTCACAGACTTTTAAATGCTGTAATAATTTGACGTAAATGCTGTAATAATTTCTGCAAAATAAATATTTGCATTTTTGTTATTTTATGTATATACTTAATCACATGTTAGTTGCATCTGACTTCTAATAAACGAACGAGATAGGTAAGTAAGTAAGTAAGTAAGTAAGTTTATTATTAAGATGATGTTTAGGCCAATCCTTAGAACGTCTGCACAGAAAAAAGACACCGTGGATTGGTGAAGCTGTCACATATGCAGACGTATGATATATAAGGTATGTCTAATAGCAAAGTGGTCGCGTTGAATGACAGAACACAGACTCTCTGTGCCAACTCACGCTCGTATCACTTTACATAGCATATATTAACTTATATCTCAGAGATGCAAACTCAGATGCGACCAACAAGGAGAGGGTTTATTTCCCAGTCGATTACTCAGCCCCCACTCTAAGAACGCCAGCAGTCAACCTTAGCCTTCCCAATACAATACCGCTGGTGAAAATGCTATGTTATCTCAACGCACTGTCTCCATAGTCAGGATCACAACAGGTCAACTATAGCCAGACAGAGTAACACGTGAAACTAGAAGGAGCTCGTGACAGTGCATATCTCCGCCAAGTGAATTTTTACAGAGTAGTAATTTTTAAGGGGTCATGTCCGGACTCTTCCTGGAAACAAGGACGTCAAATTTGAAGTCCGGAGCTTTAACCGTTTCGGAGCTATTAGCATTTAACATCCAAAAATTTAGGGGGTCACGTGACCCAGGCCACGCCCCCTTTTCGAAAAAAATTTTAAGGGGTCATGTCCGGACTGTCCCTGGAAACATGCGTGTCGAATTTGAAGTCGTAGCTTTAACCATTTTAAACTGGTCACTTAAAGCCAAAAATTTAGTGGGTCACGTCACCCTGGCCACGCGTCTTTTCGAAAAAAAATTTTATGGGGTGTCCCTGGGAACACGATTGACAAACTTGAACTCCGTAGCTTTAACCGTTTTGGAGCTATTAGCATTTAATGCTCAAAAATTCAGTGGATCACGTGACTCTGGTCACGTCCCTTTCCGAAAAAAATTTTAAGGGGTCATGTCCCAACCATCCTCGGAAACATGCATGTCACATTTGAAGTCCGTAGCTTTAACCGTTTTAAACTGGTCTGACTGACCGTTCTGCCATTTACTCCATTCACTTAGGCGGAGATTAATGAAGAAAAGAATGGAATGGACATCAAACATCTGAGACAAAACTTTGGTGGAACAAACTAACAGGAAGCAAGAAAACTGAAATTGAAACACAAAAACTGCTTTAGCAAACAATTGAGACCAAGAATTATCAATTATTATTATTATTATTATTAAAGTGACTGAGCAGAGACCGTGTCATCAAGATAAAGGCGGTCGTTAGGAAACCTGTCCTGTACAAGGTCGAGTGATGACCTGGAGGCACCACGAGTAGCGGCCAAACCTTCTTGGCGGCCAACACCAGACGGCGACGGCAGCGCCTCGATTTGCCAGTTTGACATCATCTGAAACACATAAAGCCGTGATTACAATTGCGATTCGACTGCGATACGACTATACGATCCCACTATGACGTATCGCGCGCCCCTGCTTTCAGTCGACGCGATTCGACGCGAGCAAAAAATGAACATGTCAATTTTTCGTCGTAGTCGTGTCTTAGTCGAATCGCAATTGTGATATAGGCTTTACACAATCAGAATTAATACATCAGTAGTGTCTGAATTGGTTAAAAATAACTGAACCAGAACTGTAACAATTTTGCGATCAAGAACTGAATCGGAACGAAAAAGAACGCTCCCGAACTGACTAAAAACTAGAACGAAAATAAAAGCCGAATAAAAATATTCTCGAGCGTCGTAGCGTATCAAATGTGAAAAAGGAGTTTATGGAGGCTCCGGGGATCGAACCCGGATCTCCCGCTTTTAAGGCGGACGTTCTAACCAGTGAACTAAGCCCCCACCTGATACCTGATAATTTATGCAGAAAATACTTACTTAAGCTGCTTAATGACGCTGCTACTTATGAATCGTTTAAATTAAAGTACATAACGTTTCTTTAATGTGGATCAGAACTCTATAATTTCATTTTGTTTCGTTGTAATCTGTAGTTTAATTTATTTTTTTTATAGAATCTAGAGCAAAACGCATTCCTCCGCCCAAGACTGGTGCTACCACCTGGCGAATAATAGTAAAGTATTAAAAGCGAGATGTCGTTGTTATTCCGTTAATATTACAGCACTGTCCACCCCAACCCTCCATATAATATCATCATAATCTGTTCATAACTTTTAAAAATATTCTGCGAACAAACAGACACACAAACTGCTACAAAACAACGTCGTCGGCGAAGGTAATTATCGGCCAGTCGTTTCTGCCGACTCAGCACGCTACTCAGCGCGCCCAGCTGCATTACAGCGACGCGCTCGGGCAGTGAGCGCGTTCAACTGAACGCGCCTCAATTCAACGCGTATCAATCGAACGGTCGCTCAAACGAGCGCGGTGAACGGGTGAACTCAGCGCACGCGTGACGCACAACTTTTCAAAGAGAATTATTACGACCTCAGCGCAACAATAACCGCCGTTCTGTATAGCTTTAGAGCCTTCCCTACTCGCGGCTGAAGTTTCCTATTCCAACTACGTGTACGTTTAACAACAAACACAATCTTCTGTACGTAAGTCAGTAAGTTTGCCATGTGCGCTCGTACAAAATTACACGGATGTTATTGCAGCTACAGTTGACCAATTTCAGTTACAGTTACAGATACACTTAACTGCTGGATATTACCCGTCAATTTCTGAACTGACGGCACGTTAAATTTCTCACATCAAATCATACGTGGAGTAATTCGCGGAGTTCTTCCTTCAGTTGTGAAGGACCGATATAGAATAGCTCTGAAAAATCTGGACGACCCGGGTATCGATCCCGGCTATTCCGATTTTAAGTTGGACGCTCTACCAATGAGCTACTCGCCCCCCATTGCATAAATTATGCAGAAACTTATTTCAGCTGCTTAATGACGCCGTTACTTATCAATTCGATTTAACGTTTGTGTAATTTTGATTATTATAAAGTAGCACTGCATAATTTTATCATTTCGTTCTACTGTAATTTGTAGTTTAAAGTTTAGTTAACGTTTTATCGAAACTAGAGCACTCTGTAGCGCGCAAAATCATCCGCCAAGACTACTGCTGCCACCTGGCGAACGATAGTAAAATATTAAAAACAAGATTCCGTGTTAAAGTGCTGCCACCTGTCGAATAATAATAAGCTACTGCTGACCTATTGCATATGCATTACCAAGATAAAATTGGGGCAAAATTGGGGAAGGGGATCCAAATCGCCACCAAAATCTAATTGACTGTTCCTTGAGCCACACCTTAAATTCCTCAAAATCCGTTCATATTTTTTTTGAGATTTTTGCACACAGACACACCGACACACATACACACAGACCGCTACGAAAACATAATCTCCTCGGCGGAGGTAATTATCGGCGAGTTGTTTTTTTTTGCGCCTCGGCATAACACTCTGGCGTCAAGTTGTATAAGTGCCAAATTCCACTATAAGGACACCGGCTACGGACATGTTGTACAACACCACCAACGGACACCACCAACAGACAAGCTCACAACAATTCTACAACTTGTTGTACAACAAATTCACCACCAACGGGCAAAAATTTGCCACATCCCAACATCTGGACATGCCGAGATGTTGGGCTCTGGCATTGCGATGTGGAAATTTGTTGTACAACAAGTTGTAGAATTGTTGTGAGCTTGTCCGCTGGCGGTGTTGTAGTAACATGTCCGTAGCCGGTGTCCCTGACTTGGAGTTTGGCACTAATGGCGACCGCCCGGACACGAGCGTGTTCAACTGGGCACCCCTCGTCGACGCAGCGAGTACGTGCGCCGTGCACAGAGCGACGCATGACTCACACTTCACGAGGACATCATCGCGGTCTGCGACCGGCTGCACCGCTCTTACTGCACATTAATGGGAAACATTAAAAAAGTAAATAAAAGTACAGAGCTGTCTCGTGTTACACCGCTTTTTATTGCCTTCGCCGCCGCTTAGTATTGTGACGCTCGGTGTCACGCTGTCACGCTGTGTGTGTGTCCGCCGCATTAGTCTCGGCGGCGAAGTTAATGCGCTGTATCCAGTGCTGTCTAGTACGCGTAACTGAAGCCAGCGTCAACGCCTAGATCAGAGACTGAGCAGAATGAAATAACAATGACTTGGTAGCGTAATCGTTAGGGCGTCGGACTTGCGATCTAGCGGTAGTGGGTTCGACTCCCGGCCAGGCCGCTATCGGGCTACCTACGTCTACTCAGCCTTCCGTCCCTCCCGGGTAGGTAAATCGAGTACCGGCCTGGTTGGCTGGCGTTATGGCGGGGCGCGTGCACTTGTGTCGGGTAGCAGGTAACACTGTGTGATCCCATATGGCAAGTGACGCTCCGTAACTCTGTCATGGGGTTTCCCATTAAGAGCTATACGTGGCTTTAACCTTTTTAACAGGAAACTTAAACCACTCAAAAAATCGGAAAATGTCACAGTATCGCTGCTTATTCGGGTTATGGCTAATGTCAATGATATACTCAACGGACGTAATACTGCCGACATCTAATTTTAATAAGAAGAATTTTATTGTCAGAGCCTTGTACAATTATATTTAGAATGTGTTCTGGTTTGTCATACTGTTTCACAATGTTTTTTTAATGTTTTAGTGTTTTATTTTTCTCTGTGAGACTGTGATTTCTTCCATTGTTCGGCATGTGCGTTTGACATGTGTTTATTAAACTACTTACTTACTTACTTACTTACTTAGCGCTTCATCAACGCGCTCAATCAACGATATGCTTTACCGCACTTGCGCGTCGCCTGTAGTGAATTTCTAAAAAAAATAAGTACCGGTATGAAAACGCTCGCTGCCGATGAGTCCAGTGGTTAAATTCAGCCGGAACGGGCCGGAACGGCGTTCCGCAACCTGTGTCTGGCGTTCCACCACCTGAAATTGCCGTTTCACCACCTAAAGTCGTTGCTCCACCACCTGGCGACGCCTTGATGGTGCACACCGTATTTTTTGGTCAGTTGATTTTCGGGAAAATCATTACAATTTTACCACCAGAGCCTCAGAGGTCAAATTTTAAGGCTTAAATGCACTAAACTATTTCGGCTGGGGCTCCACCCCAGACCCCGCGTGGAGAGCTTACAGCGCTCCCCCAGACTCCCTAGCTGGATTTAAGGGGCCTACTTCTAAGAGGAGGGAGAGGAGGGGAGGGAAGGGAAAGGGGGCGGAGGGGAAGGAAGGGAAAGGGAGGGGAGAGGAGGGAAAGGGAGGGGAGGAAATGTACAGTTCCACCACCTACTTTTGAGTAATTTAACCACTGCCGATGACATATGGAAATTAAACTAAGCGACGCTCTAGCGCTCGCACTGATATCAGCCCCGGGAATTTCCATTTATAGCGGACCGTCGCTAAGGATAACGGCCCGTTGCTAGGTCATATCAGCCTGTCCGCAAGCGATGTATCAGGGCTGACATGCGTCAATCGTATATGATAAACTCTGATTACGAGTAAACACCCCCTTGAGGGTGGAACACGATAAACATTCCCCTAGTGAATCGTGATGAATAACGAAAACAGCCGGAAGGAGGTACGCAGAAATTATACGGAAACGACGTCACGCTGACGTCATTTACGAACAGGTGCCCCAGCCGCGGATGATAGAGATCTTTGTATGGACAACACGTACTCGCTACGCACCACTGAACATACAGTGCCCGCACCGCGTGCACAATGACGGAATGATCAAAGGTTACACCTCTGATACACTTTTTACCCTGCGGACCGTACGTCATTATTGCATAGTTAATACAACTCCAAGGTACGTATTATAAAAAGCTGAAATAAAAAAATAAAAAGAAATCGACATCAGTCGAAGAACGCGGCAAAGTCAACGTAAGATAAGACATAAGAATACAACCATCAGTAAACACTGTCTAAAAGTAAATACAAGAACCCGTGCTATCGCAAGCAAAACGGCGCGACGCCGCAACTAACTTGAATAAGCAGTTAATCACGAGCACCTGATAATTTACTCCGTTGTTTAATTGTACCAGACACTGAGGCAGTAAGCCTGCCTGGGTTAAACATACAGGTATGTTGCGGCAATCGCACAGATCCATCGTTTCACAGAACGTATTTCCAATTTTCTCGAAGTTAACTAAGCTATACCAAAAAATCAATCTTACCTGCACTAGTTATTACAATTTGCTTAACGTGCAGATATTCATTCTCCTATTTTTACCGCGCTGAGTCATACGCGGCGAACAACAAAAACTCATTACGCCACCTGGTGAATAAAAATGACAATACAATGTGCTATATATATATATCCATCAAAAAATTCCTGGATTGTGACGTGGATCGCCACCAAAATCTAATCAGTTTGTCCTTGTGCCACGCCTCACTCCTCCCAAAAATTTCATCAAAATCCGTTGACAGCTTTCTGAGTAACCTAGCGGACAGACAGGCAGACAGACAGACGAGTCATAGGCCAAAACATAACCTACTTCTTTGGCGGAGGTAACAACACTCATAGACGTAAAAAACGTTCAGATAAAATTAAAAATAAAAATAACGTTAAAAACGTAAAAAACGTGAAAAAATAACAAAAACGTTTGTAAACGTTTGACAAAAAACTGTCATAATTTGCAAGTGTATACGCAAGTGACGTCACCAAATCTGTGTGACGTCAGCGCGCTTCAGCAAGTAAGTAAGACATTTTGCAGTACGAGCTACGTAACAAACCAAAATCAATAAAAATTGCTGAGGCATCCTGTAAGACTGTTTCTCGCTGGATTTTTGCATATTCATACTTTGATTTTGACAACGTTTTTTTTAAAAAACGCGGTAAAATATAAAACGTTAGAAACTTAAAAACGTTTATTACATCTATGACAACACTTATTACGTCCACAGGCCCGACAGACGACACCGCGTGGCGCGTCAACGTATACGGTTTTCCTCCACGCGCTGTCAACGAACCGAAACGATTATTTACGACCAAAAACTAGACTTCGACACCTCACTAACCAGGGCCGAATGGGGTGGTAACTAGGTATATAGTAAAGGCGGACGTTTGGCCTGACATAAATCAGTACAATCACTGCACATACACGCGTAATGTCTGATCGAATCATAAGGCAATTCACGTGATGGAGTTTTCCTTGTGTCTGGGACGAACGGACCGTGGCCCAGTGTTACTTTAGCCTAAATTCTTCTCATATTCAATGCCTTAGTCAGTTCGCAGCAGCAATCGGTTTAGTATTTATTCAGTTCTGACTTGATTTAATGCCTTGGCGACGAAGACATATTCAACGCGCGCGATGTATAGCAAATGTCCAACTGCTTCTGTCTAACACCAATCTGTCCGCCTCAATTAACGTTAGTTCCATTTTCCCCCAGTCTTCTTTGCATGTTGTCTATCCATTTTAGGCGGTCCGCCTATCGCGACAGATGCTATGATAGCGTGGTCCGACCGTCTGTCACATTCGTGCACCCTACTAAAGCCGCTGGACTGCTATTTGGCAGGGAAACGCGTGTGCTTCCAAGTAACACTATTAGACAGGGCCCCGATTCCCCCATAAGAAACGATCGGAACGCCCAGTTCGCAGCGACACCGCGGTGGTATGTCTGTGTGCTGCACCGCGGGTCCGACTGTTCGCTAACGCGGGCAATGGATGGCCGCATAATGCGCCACGGTATCATTGCTCATGCTAATCAGCTGCCACTTCTGAGATTGCAAAGCGCTTCTGGTCACGAGTCTGACTCATGTAAGCAGCGCTATAGCAAGTACCCGACCTTTACCTTTACCACTGTACTCCAGACACACGTGACTGATTGTCTATCTCTGGAAATACCCCGAACCGTAGTTCTGATGCTGCTGATTTTTAGAGCAAATCCAATTCAGTTCTAGTCCCGACATGTTGAAATCATTTTCGTTCGATTTTGCTTCTAAGAAATAAAGCATTTTATTTCCCAGATTATAAGAAACGTCCAAAAACAGTCACAGCATTAGCCGTCGTCAGGGAACAGTTGTAAGGAAAACAGAAACGGGCCACTTTTTACATTTCAATACGCTTCGATGCTCCAGAACATATTCGTTTGGTTTTTACTTTTTGTTCCCATTTTTTGTTCCGTTCGACAGCATTTATTTAATAAATTTTAAGCTTTAATTCAGTTATCGTTTACAAAAAAACAGATGATGGCGTGGTGTAGTGAGTGGTTAACGCGTTGGTCGTGATCAACGAAGTTACTCTACGTCGGGCCCGGTTAGTACTAGAATGGGTGACCGTCTGAGGACGGGTAAACCATCTCGGTATGTAACCAGCCAGGTCAACTCAGCCTGGCCATCCCTCCGTGGGTTGGCGCAGTGAGTACCAGCAAAAGCTGGGGAGTAAACGGGCACACCGCGCGATACACTAGCCCCGCATATTCCGTGGTCTTGCAGTGTAAGATAGGGGCTAAGGAAACGGAGATCAGCGCCGATCTATGTGCCTTGTGGCTCGGGAAGGACTTTACTTTTTTACTTTACAAAAAAACATTTCAGTTCCAGTTCCAGTTCTCGTGCACGAAAGGCCAAAACTGCACGCCCATTTCTCGCTGATGAAAATAACACTGGTAACCCCGGGCTAAGATGGGTCGAGCGAGTGCGTGGGGGGTCGGTCACGTGCTCTATCTCACTTTGTGCGCACGGCACAGCAGAAGTTCTCAATGGACGCTACCGACCGTGACCGACGGTAGATCGTACGGAGCAGAATACTGCAGGCGCACACACATACAGAAGGCGACAATGACCGTGCAATATCTCACCCACCCGAGCCCACTCGCACTCTCACCCAGCGCTGCAGAGCTGCCGCAATAAAACTGACTCGTCGCACAATAGAACGCCCAGCAGCTGACCGAGGACGCTATAAATTAAACTTCGAAGTTCTGATGACTAAGCGCTGCCACATTCGGACGACACCTTAGACGACGGCGGCGTACAGCTCCTTCAAGGACATCAATCTATCAGAAGTTTTTTTTCAAAGTAAAGTGGCCCATGTAACTGGGCCAGAACGAGGTCCACTATACCACCCAGCAGGGTTAAGGTCACTGATCTTTGGTCTTGTGAACACCAAATAACACCAACGTTCGTAAGATTCCATGCACTGAACGTGACAAATATCATATTGGCTTGTTTTGCAAGATAAGTAAGTGCTCTGTGTTAGCAATATATATTACCGTTTTATAGATTGTTCAGTATTAGACAGAATTCAGTGGAGACGATTCATGGCTAGCTCTAACTGTCCACGTCGACCACGGGAACAAAAGAGGTGAAGAAGAAGCAGAAGAAGAATTAATATAACACAAATATATACTCACATTTTCCACTTTTGCAGCGCTCACCACAACTAAACCGTCGGCGATCGCGCTTTCCTGGTCGCTGTAGGTCGGGCTTGTATAGCTCGACCAGTGCAAGGGCCGGCCTGTGCCAAGACGAATCGATCCAAGGCTACATTTACAGTTCCAAATGTACGGGATCTGTGTACAGATCTGCTTAGAACGGTTTGTCACGTGCTGTCGACACTCTTGATTTTCCGTCACCGCCTTAAGACCAATATTTTCCCCGCAGTTGCTGATAGCTCAACGATATATAAGCGATCACCTGCAGTCCTTCGTTTCTGACAATGTAAGGTGTCCCTCCAGCGTCATTCGCACGGCGTCACCTAAAACGTCTTCCTTTTTACCCGCGCGACGCTATGCTAGCGCGGGTCTTTGCGATAGCGACGTGTCCGTCTGTCCGTCTGTCTGTCCGTCCGTCACACGCCGGTATTGTGCCTAGCAGAGCGAAAGCAGGATCGTGAAATGTATACCGTCTGATAGCCCCATCACTCTAGTTTCTGGGAAGGTATG
>Ga0209679_1000742_pt1 | contig 12454 bp, 9 predicted proteins | sample WorMetHEROISLAND_4_FD_187408 | JGI IMG/M metagenome (GOLD analysis project Ga0209679, IMG submission 187408) | Marine gutless worms symbiont microbial communities from Max Planck institute for Marine Microbiology, Germany - Olavius sp. 2 HERON... ...
TTAAGTTTAACCAGCCATTTATCCGTCCAATCAGTAAACTTATCTAATTTACTCTGAAGAGTTGAGACATCGATGATATTTATTATGTGCTGAAAGATTTTTGCGTCATCTGCATCTGGTTTACTTCGAAAGTAATTGCACGAATAATTAGTTTAGGTCTTCGCTCCTGGGAGTTCCAATATCGACAATAGTATTCAGGGGCTGTGATTAAGTTCGTTTCTCATAGTATGTCTTCTTTCATGATTCTTCACTTTCTTCACAAGTTTAGAACCAGAGAGCACTGGATACAGCGCGTTGCCTTCGCCGCCGAGACTAATGCGGCGGACACACACACACAGAGTGACAGCGTGACGGATGCCGAGCGACACAATAGCTTCTTCGCTAAGCGACGGCGAAGGTAATAATTTTGAGCAGTTGTTATAGTTGAACGAAAAATTTGCAAAATTCAAGCCTATATTTTTGCCTTTATACAGTGTGCGGCAAAAAAACAATGCCGTAAAGTTTTTGTCATTTTCTTGGCTCCATTTCGAACGTCTACTGACTGAGTAGGCTGTAAAGATGAAGTCACAGTACAGGCTAAGTGTGTTGTGTGTTGGTGGTACAGAACACCCGCAGTCAACATAACGTAGTAATATTTACAACTCAAACATATAAACACTCAACATAAATATATAATACTGCATTTTACATCGAAAAATAGTTACAACAATCAGTAATACGATAATCAAGTGAAAGTATTCTTCCATACGAGAATATAGGCGCTTTCCGCCCATATAGGCACTGTATTTGAATCCGTGTAATGTACTAATGTAGGCTTACATTACCCAGCTGTCGTCATCATCTAATTAGCAACTTGCATTAAAAATAACGGAAGGAAAATGCCAGCAAGATATTCCTATAGTTCATTCGAAATTTAACTTAATACTCATTCTTGGATTAAGGCACAATATGAAGAACCGTAATGGTATTAAAGCATATCGATTTTAACGCTTTCATCGAAGGTTACTGGCCCAGATAGTGAATAAAGAATTAAGTTAATAAAGCACTAAAACAACGAAGATCGACGATCACTATGTAGGAAATTTCGTATAGACGAAGTCGGTAGCTGTCGGAAACCCTGCAGTGCAGGCTATTTTGTTTAAAACGTTATATTTGGTGAATTATTCATATAACACTTGTCGTTTATTTTTTTAACATTACATGACAGATTGACAGTTCCATCTACGCCGGGCCAGAATGCGAATAGAACTTGGCGTAACAGATTACAGTTTGCAACGGTCACTAAGTATCTTCCACGCGGTTACCAAGGACGCCATACTAGGCTACTATCATGCTTGTCGTCGTCAGCCGCGACTGGTGGCGTCGATCGTGGGTAATCGGAGACGCGCGTCGTGACGTCATTTCCGTTGACGTCATACGTCGGTGACGTCACTGTCGTGGTCACGTGATGTTTCTCGTCGGGCGGCGTTGTTGGACGTTGGAGGGCGTCCAAACACGCAGAGGCGCCATCTAACGAATGGAATTTAACATCGGCTAAGCAGGTGCTCGTTGCTGCTGGCGCCGCGATGCGACTGTCACTCGTACTAGACGCTGCCGTTCGGAATGACGTCGTAACCCGACAGTGCTCGTCAACAGCCGTCGCTACCGGAACCGGAAGTCGGTTGGACATGGGCTGCGCCGTCTGCCGGCGGTGGGCGGAGTTAACGGCGCGCAGGCGGGCTGACAAGTGCGCAAGAACGCGCGTGCGTACTAAAATGCCGCCAGGTGAGTCCAGTCGCCCCAGGTACGTGGCAACCTCTCTTGCGCAGTCGCTGTATCCGTCCCGGTAAGAACTAACTCCAGCCTCACTGCTGTTACCTGTATGAACCATTATCAGATAATTCCAGTAACATTTCTGTATAATTCTCATAGCAACGTAGGCCTACTTTAAAAATAATACACGTAGCTGTCTTTCTATTTGTGTTTGCATACACTTAATAGTGATGCTCATAATGGTGGTGAAAAGTTATTTTTTGTTGTCCATTTTTTCTGTCGCCTGTTTACAGCACATGGTGCCATAATTAAAATTCCGTAATAAAACAAAATGCTGATTTTTGAACAGTTCATACGGTAATGAACTATTTTTCAAGACGACGTAATTTCTAATCTGCATCCCATTCATGTTCATGGCCTCAGTTTAAATGTATTGATCTAATAAGCAACATCTAATAAGCAATCAATATGTTAATGAACGAGACATTTTGTTACAACGGAATAACAAATAGGCTCTAGTACAACGGTCGGTTGCTCTAATGATAAACACGAACATGAAAATTATGCATAAAAACTTCCACAACGTCTTAGAAGAACATTACGGTATTGTTTTTGTATTTAAGAAGTAGTTTTGCAAAGTGAACAATGTCGATACGGATATAAATCAGGGGCGGCGTCTGTATACATTCAAAGTATACGTATTCATTGAATACTCTCTAAATCTCGGCTCTGACTGTATTTGAATGTTTCCGCAAATCTGACCTTTAACAAGACATTAGTGTTGCAATTTTGACATTTTTTTTCTGCAAAAATCACCACTTAATGGCTATAAATGTGTAAGTATTCAAAACTCAACTTGAATACTTTTGTGCTCAGCTGCTGCGTGACAGTAATAACTGTCAGCTGAGTGTGCACCAACATGCTGAGCACAAAAGTATTCAGGTTGAGTTTTGAATACTTGCACATTTATAGCCCAAAAAGTGGCGATTTTTTGCGGGGAAAATAGCAAAGTTGCATCATTAATGTCTTGTCAAAGGTCAGATTTACGGAAAACATTGAAATACAGTCAGAGCTGGACCCCCTGATTAATTTTTGAATACCCTATTGTAGAAGTCAGACGCCGCCCCTGATATAAATACGTATATAATACTGTTTGGAGGCTGAACTTACATTGCGATAGTTGTCGCTGAAGCCGCTGCGTGTTTCGGAGATGTTTTACGGTCATCTCTAGTATATCTGCCTTTTCCAACTTCGACTGACTTGACTGCATTCGCCAACCACAACACAAAGTTTAGCCAATGAATCGTTTGTGATCAAATTTCATCAATTAACATTATATACGTATATAATCGCACACAGTGGCTCCATGCCGGAATTACTAGGAGCCAAATCGGAATTCAATGTGAAGAGGTCAACACACTGAGGGCTGTACTCGCTGTAGAGTGTAGAGTCCACCCAACTTATCTTTGAGTGGTCCGTATACACGTGACCCTGTAGCCAGGGGCGTCTATACCGTTGGCGACAAATGTGCCAAGGACAATTTTGGGGTATTTTATTAACAGTTTAACAAATTTCAGTATACAAAAATCCATACAATAATTGCTGTCAAATGAGTTTTTTCCCTCTCAGAATACACCAAAATCGATGTCGGCTGAGGCTTCGCCCATGACCCCACTAGGGGAGCCTACAGAAGTACAGGGATCCCCAGACCTCCTAGCTGGTTTCAAGGGGGCCGCTTTGCGGCAGGAGGGGAATGAAAGAGAGGGGGAAGGAAGGACTAGGGGAGGGAAAAGAGGCGAAGGGAGAGGAAATAGCGCCTTGGTTGTTGGGGGGATAGACGCCCCTGCTGTAGCGTCTCATGAAATAGCGTATTTTTATAGTTCAAATCATATGTTAGTTCAAACACACAGTGTAAAAACAAAATAAACCATCACTTTACAGCCGCGATAATATAAACATCTTGGCCCAATTCTTTGGATCGAATGCATCTTGGCCAATTCACACAAATTTCTGGGATAATTCCCCCGTGGCCGCCTATAGCGCCCCGTGTACCGTTTAGCAAAACACGTCGCTGTTTAACATCCATCAGTGCGCCTGATAATCCGGCTTATCGGCAGCTCAGTGTGATCAGCTGACTCTGTCATTAGAGAGGCGACAAGAAAGAAAAAGTTAAATAGCGGACTATGGAATGTTTTGATATTTGCAGAGAATTGTTGGACGTACGACGCGTTACTTATTGCCGCCCCTGAACACTAAAAGGCGGGGAGGGCGTTAAGGTTGTAGTTAACAGGACGATTTAGAGATGCACGGTGCGCCGGTTTCGGTATTACACCTAGCGGTATTTATAAATTATACCTCTGTAGGGGACGGCGTTCCTAAAAATGTAATGCTAGACAGACTAGACATTTTCTCGCTTCAATGCACTTAACCCATTCAAACAATTTTTGCGTGGTCGTGGCGCCTTCCCCACCATCACACTGAAAGTTTGGCTGTCTGCATATTTTTGTGTAACTAAAGAACTATAAAAACGAGGTTGTGTTTCTCACTAATACAGGGTGCGGCATAACGTATACACAGATAAAAACTGTAAGTGCTCGAAAACGACTTATAATAATTTTATTTTGTCGTGATGTTTTTGTGTACAAGTTACGAGAATTTCATAGAATATGTATGGTTTATACAGAAAACTTACTGAATAAATATAATACAGTTACTGAATAAATATAATACAATATAATAATATAAATCATAGACATCAATTTTTGTCTGACAAATATTACAGTGTTAATTACGATACTTTCAGCTGCATCATATATATGTCTATTGCACGCAGTAGGTAAACAGTACAGCTAGTTAGTTTTGTAATTTTCCTGATAACATCATGGAAATACCGATATCGCAGTATTTCGAGTTGCCATTTATTATCTTCTAGATTTTTTTTGAAACTGCGCATCACTAGTTTCGAGAGGTCGGTCTGTAACATCTGCCGTTGTCGCACATGAAAAGAGAACACCGCTTTGCCCGTAGCTGCCGCGGGACAGCGACATCCGGCCGGTGGCCATTGCTGTCCCGGTATGCACTGCGAGTTTTCATATCCGGCTTGGCGCGCATGCCTCCGGGGTAGCAATCCCTGCAATTGCCTGCGCCCATCAATGCCCATCGAAACTTGTCGACAGCTCGCGAGCGCCGAACTGCGACTTTCGCGGATTTCGCTGGAAATCAAGATGACACTTAGCGCAATGCCGACGGCCCACACGTGCGCGAAGTACTAACTTTGGCTTCGATCGAGTCGTTCCCAATAACGATTGGCATTGGCTTTGAAAGTCTGTAAGTTGCCACGAGGCGTCTCAATTAATTTGTTCAGGCCGACTCATCCTTTTGAACAGCGTGGATGGGACGCTATGCCCGTGTACTCTGCCCGCAGGCTCGTTATATAGAACGATCGAAGAAATTCGCTTCGACAAACGATTAAGACAACACGCTGAACTCGTGCGCTGATTGATGTAAAATGATTTCCAGTCTCGATATTCGGTGAATTTTGCTTCCAAGCGACACCGTTTACCAAACTACTGAAATTCTGCTTCTCCGCAGGAATGTTATTTGTCGGCGGCGGGAAACAGTTAACAATGCCGCACTCTACATCGGCGAAGTACAGTAACTTTCAATGTTGTAGCTTATAAAACGTAACAGTAAGATGTTAGCAACGGAGCTCAGTCAATCAATCAATCAATCAATCAATATAGTGCAAAGTCACAGAGTTTCCATTGCGCTATAGCGTCGTATTAATAATGAGCAAATAAGAAAGATTTTAAATAGCTTTTGAAGACATGCAGTCATAGTTGTTTTTGGACGGAAACTGTTCTATAGCTTTTTAACCGCAATTAACTGTTCATCTTGTAAAATTTCATTTTTGACACGTGCCCAGTTCTTTTTATAGTTAGTTTTAATTATCATAAGAAATTATATTACTGTAATGTGAACCTCGTGTTTGCTGGCGCTCTCGAGTAAGAGATCTTTCAGCTCATCAAGGCAGGCGTTGATCCTTTCTCTTCGCTTCTTCTCGACAATCGGCTTGTTAATCTAAATCCACATACAGTTCAGTTAGCGCTAATACGACGATAATCCTATGTACGTTTTATATAGCTATTAAGTAAGTAAGTACAATGTCAGTAAGCGTATAGCCTAAATGTAATTATAGCGCATCAGTGTAAACAATAAGATCACAGAGAAAAATAATAACCTTCTGAAAGTTTCTGCATGCGTTACGCACCGGGTATATGCTAATCCACCAGGAGGGACTCACAGAGTTTTATATAGAGCTAGCAGAATTTGTATTTTACACAATTTACGAAGTGATGGTATCTCATATAGCTAAATCTACAGCTGTTGCTCGGTTTGAATGCGGTCGTTGATCCTGAAACAGAGCGCGCGCTTTTATTCAGAAAAAAAACATTGTCGATGAATTAAAGCACAGCAGAATAACTTAAATACAGCAGATTGTACTGCAGCAATATTCACCGTCACATATCTACGCGCACTGCCCCATCAGCCCCTTCATCATCGAGACCATCCGTTCTCTAAAATCGTTCTCTAAAATCCGTTCTCTAAAATCTAAAATCTTTACAGGTCTACGTCTGAAATAACTTGAGCAAAACTAAACATGAATGGACCCATGTATAAGTGTGGAGCAATATTAAATAACTAAATGAAAATTGGCGTTAAAGTGGAAATGTTGGCATTTTAAATCGCTTAAAAATTATCCAGCTAGCTTTTGATTCTGGGGTGGGGGCAAAAAGTGAATCTGGCGGGCACGTGCCTTCTGCCCCAACGAATAACTGCCCCTGTTCGTATACGAAATATATTTTTGCTAAAATTTCAACCCTATTTGGAGAGCAAATACCTTCGATAGAGTTGCAATATTCGATAATATTCGCCACGATTCAATGATGTGCGTATTGTAATTTTCTGGCCAAGTCTTATGACAGTAGCACGTAGATTGGACTTAACGTCGCACGAAATATTAAATATTTTGAGCTCAGTTATTTAAGAGTTTTTTCTTTCTTCCTTTTCTAATTGTAGGCCCCTATTGTTGCATTATCTGCCTATGTTTTGACAGATTCTGGTGAAAAAGTGTATCTGTTGTTTTAGATACACAATACTCGTATTGTTTGTTTTATATTTCGATTGTTCTCTATTCTCTATTTCTTCTTTTTTATTTGTACCGTCACATACGGTTAATGTTGTCTACAGAACTACGAAAGCACTGTTGCAACTGACCTTGCGAAGCTGTGCTGATGACATGACGCTGACATTGTCCTGCATACTGTCACACTGCTGTTGTACTGTCTTCATCGTTCGCTATTCGAGTTCCAGACACAACGAATCAGCTGAGAAATGTATCCTCGAACTGGCGATCCGTTCCTTATATACACTCGCCGACGTCGCACACGCGAGGCACGCGAGTGGCTGCTGGCCACGGCGAGGGGGACGAGCCTAGCGGGACATCTGCCGGATCCCTTCAGGGCGGTCCTCTCGTCGCTGGACGGCCGAGTGGTTCGCGCCAATGACGGCGCCGCTGATCAAAGCCGAGCTGCGGCCACATGTCACATGAAGAATCGACTTCCTGACGTTTTTGCCGCGCTTTCGCATAATAACGTTTCATCAAATGTTGCACAAAAACCTCAAATTCGTTTTTTTCATTAGCACAACTAAGTACTTGTATTAAGTTTTGTTTGCTATATTGAATATTATACGTCAGTGTTCGGCAAAAAGTAATCGCAAAAGTTTGTTGCTATTTTCTAAGTAAACGCGTAGAATTTTGGCGTGAAATTTCAAACATTACTTATTCATACACAAAACGCCATTCGGCATTTCTTTGTCTTTAACTATGGCAATGTTATTGATTTTTTTGAGTGACCACCTATAGTCATTTTTCACGTTAACAGAATGTTTGCAGAACGAAAGACGCGTCATGTATTGCCACATTTCCACTGAAACGCAGGAAAAAGCATCGTCGTTTGAACAACACAATGAAAAATTCATCAATACTGGAAGTGTTTATCGCCAGCTTTTATGCATGCATTTAATCGCTTAGTGAAATTTTTACTAATCAATCTTGTTCACCGGTCCCTGCGGCATGTTTGTCCCAATCGCTTTCACCGCTTGCTAGCACACGAAGGTAAGTGTCAGCAAGAAATGCTGTACTAAAATTAAACAGAAATTGTCGATGAATGAGCGATGAATGTTTACGATCACGTGTCTGGCATTAACGGGCCTTTTGCACGAACCAGTTTACGAAAAGGTAGTACATGTATTAAAACAGCTTTTGCTTCAGCTGTAGAGGCAATCGTCAGTTTTTTGGGTGCTACATCACTACTTGATTTTGTTCTAATCACAGATATCGTGAATGTGCGATTACAAGCAGCGATCGTCGTTACGCACAGCCCAGAAAGTTTTCAATTTGTTTCCAATCGTCACTTTACTCGTTGTTTGTACCTTTTGCTATAGGCTTATTAAACTCCTGCCTGTTCCTATTTTGACCTTGAATTAACTTGAATGACCTTGAAAGGGTGTTGGTCCATCCCAGTACCATGTACTTTACAGTTTACATCATCATCAGCGTCATCATCATCATCATCATCATCATCATCATCATCCTTCATCATCATCCGCGCGCTATGTCAAGAGTGACGTCAACAACCATGCATGACGTATCTCCAATGACGAGCTCGATTTTTCGTTCGTACAGCACTTCAAGCTGTACAGCACTTAAAGCATACAGTCAATAGAAAATACGTGGTCGTTTTCAGCGTAGTATAACAGTATTACCTAGGGCATTTTTAACTGTTTAACACTTTAACAGGTGTGGCATGTCTCACCATTGCCCCACCACTGCAATGTTCCAAACTTTTTGCCCACCAAAAACTTTAAGCTTACTTAACGTTCGTCGTTTTATCATTTCTTTAAATTTCTGAACATTAAATTATTATTTACCGCAAACACACAAACTATACGCTACTACAATTGATGCGTTCATAATAACATCTTTACTTGAGTGTTTATTGCTCATCTTTATTAATATTATAGCCTTCTAATTGCCTTTGTCATAAACCGTTTCTTTATGAAACTGTTCTGCGCCAATGATATTCATTATTCACATCATACGAACATGTCAGGATATGTTTGGCTTTGATTTACTCAGTCTTCAGTTGGACAGACGAAGAAAGAATTTTGTTTCTAGGTTTGAGCTCTCGAAGTCTGTATGAGTAAACGTATGTGATTCAACTTATGTTATCGTGATACGGACTTTTCTTTGCTGCTATTGTTTCACGTTTCTTTGTTTGTTCTCTACCATGTATTGGTGAATAAAAGTTGTATATATTATTATTTTTGTAGCTGATATTACTTTCATCTAATTTGCCCCATCACTGCCTATGGCAGTAAGATTCTCTTAAAAATGCCCTGGTATCACCGCCAGCACTGTAGTCAGCCAGACTGACTACTGTCGCAGGTTCGACATTCAGTTATAGACCGGCAGCTGCATCATGTGTCTGACCAGCAAAGACGACTTTGATGCGGCGACAACGTTTCTGTGTTCACAACACCACGACGAACAGCGCCCGCACGCCAGCTGCGGCAGATGTGTCCGCCAAGAACCGTGTCCTGTCCACGCACGCGCGCGACGGCCACGGCCATCGGAGCGCGCGCCGGCAAAGAATGCTTCCGACGCATTCTCGATGGCATTTTTCCGCCCGCGCTGCCGCGTGGCCGCGCATGCGTACCGTTAGTCGCCGCCGCGGACAATGGGACGGCGCGCTAGATGAAGGGTGTCGAGTTTGTAATATTTGCCGGCCCGTCTCCGGCCCTCCCTCAGTCGCCGGTCGCCGACTCGCCGGTCTCGGGGGCCGAGGACATCTGCCGCGGAGACCGATGCCGGCGGGTTGCGCCCGGTGCTCGATCGATGAAAGCCGGGAAATTTCGCGGCGCCGCCGCCGCGGCGGATCAAACGTCGTTCGGCGAGCACCTGGCCCCGGCTATCAGTCCGCAAGCCCGGAATGCGGGCAGACACCCGCACGGGGCCGGCTCGTGCGCCCAGCTGCTCGACCAGCCGCGGGCGTTAAGTACCGTTCTCCGACAACCCGTGTGGCCGAAGGGCAGGTGTGCACATCGGCTCCGGGCAGAGGGCTGGCCCCACTTCGCCATTACGGTCTGCTTAGCTGTCTTTGAAAGTCGGCGACGGGCCATGTTTGTCTAATGGCAACTTTTCAAGATATTAATTGCGCCTCGAAGCTTTCATTAATGGCAGCAGATGCGGCCCCATTTCGCGGGCCTCTCATTTGCTCTTTCGTTCTTTGATATAAAATAGCAGTTATTATAATTTGTCAACGATAATTAAACATGCCATAACGAAGCGTCTATAGGCCCTTACAGGCTACAGCTTTGTTCAAATCGTATCTTTCGTTCACCATAATATGGTAGAAGCAACAACGGAAAAAGTAACCAACCAAACAAAAGTTTTTTTTTAAACGAATTGTTTTTATACACCGTGAGTCAAAAAATACAAGACACCAAACTCTTGTTCATGTTTTCGCCAAGTATTGACTGATTTTTAAAATTCTTGCACTGATATGCTCAGCAGGAAATTTGCAGTAAAAATCATTACAGATCCCACTATAGCTAGTAGGTGTCGCTACACTACTTTGCGAAATTCTACAAAAATTGCTTCTACGAAAACACAGCAACGGCAGACCATGATGAAGAGAATGTGACCGCGGTAGCCTATGTGACATGGTGCTAAGCGAATAAAACCAGCCACAAATTCATCGCTTAACACATTAAATAGCACAACCTGGTATCATACGGATTTTTTTCACCCTGATCTTGGTTTGAAGTGTTTAAAGAGACGCCTGCTTGAGAACGGATTGAAGCAAATCGCCATGCCAGACACATCTGCTCAAAACAGTTGTTGAATGATGTTACTTTTAGTCGTTTCAGTGACAAAACGTTATTTACATTAGTTATACACCGCAAAATTCACAGAATGACCAACTGTAAGCATCTGCTGCAACAAAGAATAAAGACGTCGGAGCGAAACGCTGTCTTCGCACAGAGCGACGGTGACAGACAGCGTGTTAAAATTAAGTTCAAGTTGAAATCAAGTTTCGCAAGGCAATGCGGCAACACATTTAAGGCGAGGTGGCAGATTTTACTCCAGCTTCTTCTGCAGTTCATCGTAGACTGCAACAGTGAAAGAATTATTAAAATCGGTCAAAGCTGGCCAAAGTTAGCACAAAAGTCTGCGTGGGTGTTTTTGACTCGCCGTGTACTTTCAAATAGCCATACTGAACAAATATGGTCTACATTTGAAACAATTATAAAGATAATAGTTTCCTCGGAAGCCAAGTCTTTCAGTTTTGCCTAACATTTCACTTGCAACACGGTGTAACGAGCAAATAATCAGCAACAACTGTAAATAATAAATTAGCAAACATTTTGTGTTTGTATGTTGTGTGTTGCCTGTACTTCCGGCAGCTCTATCCAGCGAATAAAGATATGTTAAGCTAAGTTTAATTAATACGTTTAATTAACACGATTAATACTATAACGTTCCGTAAAATGGCACGATTCGCAGGAATGAAACGCGAACGACGTTAGCCCTAACCCAGGCTAACCGTCCGTAATATTCATCGTTACTGGAGCGAGGGACTTCGCGTGCAAGTCGCGAGCAGAGATGAAAGTACAGACGACGTTAAGTACAACAGACACACCTGGACTGGACGTCGCCATAGCTGCCGTTTATAGACCCAGTGCTCTATCGCGATCCATTGGCAACGACGCAGCTGGTCCCCAACACGTCTTAATCACAGGCCGAGACAATGTCGGGCGGTCGGGCGAGACGCCGCCGAAAGACCCGAGCGAGCTAGCCGACGGGCCCCGTAATTAATAACGGGACTGCCGCTGAACGAGGTGTTATCATCGCGGACCGACGGAAATGCGTATAAGAGTTCAGAGAGGAACTATACAGCCTGAATTCACTTAGACTATGCGCTACTGTTATGTGTGTGGCCAACATGGCGTCGAACGCGGCTGCGGAAGGGACGAATTAATGGCCAGATGACAGTTTTGACGTTTGATGTTGAACAATCTCACTAATTACAAAGCTGACGGCTAGTTAGCGCAACTTGGCCGATAAAGGATCACGTTCGTGGAGAGATAGTATCATCCGTTATGAACAGATGTTCCTGCTCTTCGCAACCTTCTTTCAACTGCGTATATACACATAAGCTTAATAGTTTTGGTCGTTATCAGCGATCGACGTTTATATAAGGAAGCGTTAATGATACTTGCATGCTGCATGTGTGACAAAGTACGTTAAAGTTCCAGTAGAGGATCTGGTCTCATCTGCTAACACGATTAAGTCATATTTGCGATCATATACGCACACACATAGGCTATATTTAATAGATAACATAATAAAAACAGTACATAAAAACAGGACAGGACAACAAGTAAATAAGTAAGTAAGTAAGTAAAGTGTCAATGTATATAGCGTATTCTCAAAAGATCTCTAATGTGCTCAGTAGTCAGTACATCTAGTCAATATTTCGCAACAAAGTGTGTCTTCAGCTGACGCCTAAAATGTTGAGACTCAGTGCTGGATCGCGAAGACTGTCTGGCAGCGAATTCCAGGTCGACGGGCCCA
>Ga0209679_1000743_pt1 | contig 12451 bp, 11 predicted proteins | sample WorMetHEROISLAND_4_FD_187408 | JGI IMG/M metagenome (GOLD analysis project Ga0209679, IMG submission 187408) | Marine gutless worms symbiont microbial communities from Max Planck institute for Marine Microbiology, Germany - Olavius sp. 2 HERON... ...
CTGTGTGGCTAATTTATCCAAGACACTGCACACCAATTTCTATCAAAATCGGTCAACATTTGCTGAAGTTATGCACAAAAGTATTTTGGTGTGTTTTTTATGCCCCACAGTGTAGTTACATTACATCTTAAAAGTAACAAGTTACTTTTAAAGTTACTACAACAGTTTTTTTTCACCCATGTTAAAAATTCATTTGAATACAAAATACTGCGACAAAATGTCATTAGCACGAAAATGTACATCACATTACTAATAATTGGCAAAATGAACCAAATAAGAACTGAAGCAGTAAAAAATTAAGCTAAGTCCGTAGCTGGCAGAGCAATTCAACCAAACCAAAACTAATACAGACACAAAACTGAATTTCACATTTCAGACTATTTTACACAAACTCCTTGTTGGCATGTAACAGTAACTGCCACTCAAAATGAGCATCAGACAGATGATTACGCCTTGGGACACATATCTGCCCCGAGGCTAAACAATCACTCAAGCACTTAAGGGTAGTGGTGTATTGTATTTTAGAAACAGTTTCAAAACACTGGGATACTTATGGAGTACTGACAGGTCTCTGAATGGGTCGCTTAGTTATGCATCCAGTTCTGAGATGTTTGAGTCATTTTGGTCCAGTGGGGTATGAAACTGAAAGAATTCATCATCATCATCGGACTGAGAATGCTGTTGTTCACCACTGACAGCTGATAAGCCTACACAATGAGTTTCATTATACAAAAGCCATAGAAGACGAAAGTGAGGCACTGTGACACAAGCCAAATTAAGTCCTGTCGTTCTGAATAGGCAGCAGATCTTTTTGCTAAACTTGACAATATCGCAGGAGTCAACCATCATCACTGAACTTTGACAACAGCTTCGTGTCAACTGTATTCCATCGTCTCATCACCACTGTTGCTCGCTGTACAACAAACACAAAGGATGACTTAACATCTCACTGCAGGCAGTTGCAGATGGCCTTAGTTTCACCATACGATATGTGCAATATTTAGCCTCTCAGCTTTTAGCTACATGCATGTTCTAATAGAAATTCTATATTACAACATTCAGCTTATTACTTGATTCACAACAAGAAACATGGTACAGCCACCGTGATCAGTATTAACATAAATAAAACAATGAGCAGTATATGCAAAAAACAAACAACACTGGGTGACTTCACTTTTTGGTTGAGTCCATGGCTGAGCCTTCTGGCTGAGACCAAACACTAATCTAAGCGCTCAGCTTTGGTCTTAGTCCAGACCGCAGATTAGCTCAGCGGAACTTGTACTAAAAATAGTAACTATGCAGATCTGCCGTCGTCTCCACAGACAATGTTTTTTCTCCGATATCAATGGTCGTCTCCACTGACTGAACTCAATCGCTAGCTGGCGAACTTCCTGCTCACTGACGCGGGCAGAGAGAGACAAGTCTTCAGTTGATGTGCAACCATACCGTTGCTTATTTACAGCCTGCCTACGTCAATTATTGTGTAACATCACCATGTTTTGTTTATGTTTGCACTGTTTGGTCTAAGCCAAAAAGTGAAGTGGTATTCGGCTCAGCAGAAGTTAAGCCCTAGAGGATTAAGCTATCTCTACTGTGTTAAACCAAGTGGATTAAGCCTGTAAGTTCAGATTAAGTTGGTCTCAGCCGCGGCTCAGTCCGAACTTTGGACTGAGCCAAAAGGCTCAGCCCAAGCTGAGCCAAAAGTTCGGACTGAGCCGTGGCTGAGATCAAACGAAAAATTCGACCTCACTTTTTGGCTCATCTCCAGCTTAACCTGGTTTGAGGCTCAGCCAAAAGGCTCAGCCACAGACTCAGCCAAAAAGTGAAGTCACCCACTGAGCATATAACCAGGGCTGTAGTCGGGGGCACCTCCGATTTAATTTTTTTAACTTTGGTGCGTTAACAAATTTTTTACATTACATTACAATGGAGGTAAACGGCGTTAAATAACTTTTCTCAAATCATGAGTAGCGTATGCCCACTGTTATTTTACAAATACACTGTAACGGTATGTATAGTATTGCTCTTTTGCTTTCCGTGATGGGCATATACCTAAGAAAATGTTTCCGACTACACCCCTGCATATAACCGAACTACCCACATTTGTTTTTTGTTTAACCAGCCTACTTACTGTGAGTTTTTCTAAATTAAGTCAGCTATCCAGAGGAGAACTGCTTGGGATTGTCAGAGCAAATTTTTTACAGGCTAGATGGCTGCCCTGTCATCAAAGCACTGAGGAACACACAGAACTAAAATACACTCAGTAAAATCCAACAATCCTATCACCCAGCTTAGTTGCCTCACACAATATCTGACTGTATGATGCCAGAAAACGTAATCTAGTTATGGGTGTTTTTGGCTCACAGTGTAGAATTAACAGCCACACTGCCACTAATTCCATCTAGTCATAGGTGGGCAAATCTCAGTTAGCAAATCTCAAATCTTTAAGCTGCAAATCTTAAATCTTGCAAAGCAAATCCCAATCATAAATACTGCAAAGGCAAATCAAATCAAATCCCAGAAGCTAAAATCCCAAATCAAACCTCAAATCTTGTTTTATTCAGCACACAAAATTCATCAAACAAAAAAGGCAGACATTTAATAACAGTGAGTTGCAGGTTTCACTGACTACAACCTGTGGGTTATGGTTATTTCAACATCTCTTTGCGCAGCAGTACTACACTGACTAGAGCCTGCAGATTATGGTTATTACGTCTCTTTGCACAGCAGCAGTGATTCCACTGTTGCTGCAGACAGACTGCTGCGTCTCGCACTTATGATGGCATCAGCAATACTGAATAGCTGTTCAACAGACAAAGATGTCGCCGGAATACTCACGTAACAACTGGGATGCATCATGCACAATAAATCATGGACAGCCAAATCGAATCACATATTTGTCCAAATCAAATCAAATCTCAATCGCATACTGTCAAATGAAATCTTTTCATAGTCAAATTGAATCACAGCATGCGTCAAATCATGATTTAAATCGAATTGCGATTTGATTTTGCCCACGTATGAGTATGACATCTATATTTTAAAAAAACTTGAAAAAGTGAAAAACAAAAAATTACTTTGCTTCTTAAATACAATTTCTACCTGCTGTGAAATGATTACGTGCCAAAAAGACGAAAATAAAACAGGTGCCAATTTCTGAATTTTCCAACCATAATATGCCAATCTTACTAATTTACATCAATTTAAATTTGATGATAAAAATGAATGGTAACAAGATAATAACTTTAACTTTCCAACAAGAGCCAAACTAATTTGCTGATATGCGGCATTGCTGGGAACTGGGGTTTCCCACTCCCCAAATCTCCCCTTCCCACGGGGGACGGGGCCTCTGTCTAATACAGTGTTACTTGGGGACACACAAGTGTCACTGCCAAATGGCATCTCATTCCATCGAACGGCTTTAGCAGGGTGCAGAAGTATGACACACAATATACATACATATATAAATGCATATATACATAGATACATAGATACATAGATACATACATACATACTGACGTACAGACCATGCTACGGTAACGTCTGTCACAATAGGTAATGCTGCCTAAAAATTAGCACTTGATTTAATAAACAATACCTTAGGTTGCACAACTTTTAACTGAATACTCTTTTGCATTTCTACATCCTATATACTTTCAAGTTTCAAGTAATTTGTTGTTTGTATGTATTTGTGTAATATTACCTTAATAACTAAAGTAGTCTATTCTATTACATAGACAAACAACCGATATACAGACAAGAAACTCGGTTATCACAGAGAGAATGCACATCAACCAACCTCATTCTTTGCTGGTTTTAACATCCGATCTCCTCACTACAGAAAACTGAGGACAAGTCAGAATAATGTTGCTCAATCACGATGCTTCAACCCCGACCTGCAACAGAACATCAGAATAATATACGAAACTATGACAACAGCCTACAACGTAATTTTTATACAACCAACAAATGTTCAGCGTTAATGTGCAACCAAAAATTCAGCACGATGCCTGTTAAATAAAAGCCAGGAACTGATCATAAAGTTTACCACAAAAGACTCAATATAGTTCAGTACAGGAAACTGTTCTACCGCCATGCAGACTCACTATGTCTATCAGCAACCTTATCCTTTTCACAGGTATGCTATAAAATAATGTTTAACACTGCACATACGAAACAGCCGTTTTACAGCACATCGTACAGTAGGTTAGAAGAGATTTCCGTATAGATTAAGGTCCACTGCATGACAGCTCATCCCCTTTGAGCCGACCAGATCCAATAACAGACAGCGCCTTTCACTGACTAGGTCAGTATGCTAAGTCCTGGTGACGGGGCCTACTATCACACAGAACTTACCATTTCTTCCTTAGTAATGGCCATAATCGTCATAATTTACGGCTATCCACAGAGAAATGGCCAGGCTGAGTGGTCTGGTTAAACACCAAGACGATATAACTGTGAATGGTCAGCCATATCAGTACTAAACTGACTCTGCGTATGGCATTTCAGTTGATGTGCCCAACAGTGTTACCACTAAGCCAAATTGCCATGTGTTTTTAGTACATTAGGAAGTTTCCAACTACGTTGAATTGCATTATTATAAAGATTAAACAAAACACAATGAATCCGAATACTGCATACGACTATCAGATCATTACTGCAGGTATTTCGGTTAACAGGTACAAAAATGAAACTTATAACAAAGCCAAAACCAAAAACATCACCATTGGTCAGTGTGCATTAAACAGTTCTGGGACAATAAGGCTAATATAACAGTTATCAAGAGATAATACTCACAGGAAATCCTGCAATAATTAACTTCTAACTTCATGTGACACGTGACAACAGCCTGCTTCAACAATTCCCAAATGTTGCTTCTGGGGATCCAGTCTAAGCTGTAAATATGGCAAAACTGAGCAGTTCAACAAAAAACAGCAGACGCAGAAGTGAGAATACTAATAGTACACCGACTGGGTGTTACTATACTGCAGTGTGTGTTAAATACCAGAGCAAAGAGTGCGTTGATGCAGACTGTCTCTCACACTGGCTCACCGAAGACTCATTCAGTCACAACTCACGACACACCGCACAGCACCGACACATCACACCGCATCGCACCGCACTCCAATCTTTTTCAACGAGCACAGATGCACGCTTTTCCAACAGCGACCGCCACACTGTGCTACCTACATCTCGCAGCTATGAATTCTCCTGTCAACTGATCTATACGGACTCATGGCAACGAGACTACCGATACTTACCAAATCTGGCATACCAGTAAATGAATATCAGTAAATAACTTAACCAAACTTAAAAAATTAGTGGATAATGCAGAATATACCAGCAGTATGGGTTACTATGAAAATTAATTTTGTGTAGTCTATATGAAATATGATACTTCGATAACACAATATGCAGGCATAAAAATGTCAACATCGTCCTAGTAGTAGATTAATTCGTAAGCAGTGGACCCTATTGTTAAGATTTACAGTTTTTACAGTTAACAGTAGCAGAAATTACTGATTAATTACATCCACCGAAGGAAGGTTTTATGTTTCTATCTGTGTTCGTTTGCCTATCTGTTCATCTGTTTGTCAGTCTGCTAGTACTCAGAAAGTTATGAACAGATTTTGATAAAATTTTTTGGAGCGGTTGAGTTGGACCAAGAAAGAAACAATCAATTAGATTTTGGTGGCAATCTGGATTCAAAAATTCTTTTTAAGTATTCTTAACTTACTACTGTGATTCCTATAGACAGCCAAGAATAAAACATGAAAAGCATCAGCAGAGGTTCGAACGCTCTGAGTGCTTTCTAGTTAATAAATTTGTTAAAAACTACAAAAGTTGTAATAATTAAAATTTGACAGTGGCCCATCACTATTAGTGTTTGCTCAGTAAGCCATGTTTGTAATATCTGCTCTATGGATATATCAACAAAGTCTACTTCTATGTAAAAGACTCACTAGTCATGGGTTATATTGTAAATAAACAAACTGCTTAAAGTTTAGTAAGGCCAAATTAATTATTTAATATCAATAATGAAATGCCATTTCACGAAAGTTAACTACTAAGGAATTGCAACTGTACCAGCCCATTTATAATGAATGTGGAATCACATGACTAAGTTACTTGCGTTTCCCGCATTCAACACGTGTAAACTATGCTCAGGAAATATTTCAACAACACACTGGATATGCACACAGTTTTCACAAGCAGATTTTCAAATAAAATTTTTTCGGCACAAGACAAACTGGCACACATATGCAAAAACTGAAAGTCTCGTGTCGGATGAATGGTTAGCAAACAACACACAAATAAGCCAAATTATTTACGTAGGCGAGGACAAAGTTTAGAAGAACAGAGTCACCGAGATGCTCTAGCAATGACGGACGTAAACCATCCAACAATACACAAAGACATGTAGGTCACTAACTAACTAATAACTAACAGCATATCGGCCGCATTCCTGTGCTCGACAAAACTCTATTAGACTACAGAAGAAATCTTGCCAATGTTGATAACTATAAAACTGAAAATGCAAACTGTCATATCGCAAACACATTGCCAATTATTAAAGCTAACAGTTACCAGTTAGTGATACACCCAGTACGGTAGCAAATTTATTGATGTAGCGAGCCTGGCACACAATTTTTATAATCTTCTGTTGTATTCCTCCAACATGCCAACATGCAGCAACTCCAGAAAAGTCGACCAGTTAAAAAACCGAAGTAATAGAAGTAATATATGTACACATGCCTCAATAGCAGTAGCAGTAGTAGCACGAGTTATACATTTCTTTAGTTTGCACATTATAATCATGCAGTTGCCATTCAGTTTCACACATTTCAGTGCTAATCACACATTTTCACTGACAAAAAGTTAACACATATCCACACATTCATGACAGTCAATAATCTGTACTCGTCACTGGAACCAGCCTAATCACTGGTACTGTGGCGGCCCAGGCGGAGTAGCTGTATAGCTCGTAGCTGTATACTTATTATCAGTCTGGGTGTTCATAGCTTCCAGTATGGTGCCCCAGCCCTGCTGTGCCAATGCCGAATGTGCAGCCGTAATTACAGCGTCACTAAAAGTGCCCATGCTTGCCAGCATGTTTGGCTTTGGTGCTGCAGCTGCACTGACCATTCCAATGCTTCCACCCATGCTCCCACCCATGCCAACCATACTCGGGGCTCCCAACCCGGGCCTTGTGGAGCTGAAGCCACGCGCAGCTGCTCCTGCCCCTGCTTTGGGTGTTGCCGAGCTAATATGCACACTCTGACCCTTGATCAGAAAGTCCTCACCGCAGAGACTCTGCGCGACCACGTGGTCGGCAAACGTGACAAAAGCAAACGAGCGGAACGGTTTTGGAATATAGACATCGAGCACTTCACCGTAGTTGGAGAAGAACGATCGCAGATCATCGGTCGTCATGTCTTCCGTGCAACGTCCAACAAATATCTTCCGACTGGTACTGGTGACTCCTTCCTAGAATTGCAACACAGCAATTCATTCACAAAATCATTTCCTGTTTCCTGGACATTTACTAACTCCCTAACTAGTGGACCTAGCAGTAGTCTTTACTACTTTGGCCACTCTAAAAATTCTGATTGATTGATAATTTTCAGTTGCATAAGGAAAAAATCACACAAAAATTTGGTGACTCTGGTAATTTGCATGCAACCTTGAGGCTTACTCAGCCTCCTATCTTCAGTGGGATAGGGAATGAGTAGCAGCTTATATGCTACAGAGTAAAAGCCTAGTGTGGCTGACTGGGGCAGTGGTATGCCATCATGCTTCACCACGTGTACAATTGTTTGTCAGTGTAGACAATGGATGGCTGCACAATGCACTGCAGCATCATTAGCTTATGCCAATCAGCTGCCAATTCTTGAGACTATAAAGCGCTTCTGGTCACAAGTTGTGACCTTGACCTTGACGAACAAAATGAGACAATTAATATTCAGGCAGTGCTTCTCTACAAAGATTAAATATGCATAATTTTAGACACACCCTGCTATCCATAACATTAAATCTATACACCTAACAAGCCAGTTTAAAAAAGAAGTTCTATTACGTGTTGTGCACTGTTTCCAGTGTGAATGGTACAAAGGATCGTATATGGAAAATGGAAACTTCTTGCTAATGTCTCGGCTAATCGTGATATAATACTCGTCTGCTAATTACACCGTGTGTTGTATGTAGGGCTGTACCGAATAGTACATTTTAATATTCGGCCGAATACGAATAATTTATTCTATTATTCGGCCGAATACGAATAGAATACGAATAATTGACATGTGTTACAACGATATACTAAAAAATTTATTGGCAAGATACGTTGGCATTGTTAAGTCATACAAACATGTCTTTCACAGCTGGCAGAAATACGAAATTAGATTTGTTAGAGCAAAAACACTGTCCAAAAAGTTCTAAATACCATCAGAAATTTAAATTCGCCTTCAGAAAAACCAAGGGTTCCACATTAAGCCACATTTTCGACCAACAGGCACTGTTTTGTCTGAGCAGACGTCTGCAGCCCATCGGCGGTGATGCTCATTACGCATCATTACGCATAGACTTGCCACGGCCCGGTGTCCACTGTCTATAGGCAGCAGTGTGTTGACGTTACTGCAGCTGTGTCTGGAATCACTGGTGCCTGGCTAAGTATCATGTTTCCCGTTGTCTGATTTATTTGCCGCTGCCTGCACACTGTAGGTCCCTGTCCAGCCAAGGAAGCCTGGATAGATAGCTATTATCCAGAGTTCCATGGTCCAGCGCTGTGTATAGGCCTAGTGGCGACTATAGTGACGTCCGCCCTTACCCTGGGTGGCCTGTCAAGCTCTGTATCTGGACCATGATCTGTTATTAGCGCTATTAGCTGAAGACTTGGCTACTGCGGTCTCCCGCTGTGATCAAGCTAGACTCGACCACTTTTCCCCCAGCGCCACTGCCACAGCCACACAAACGGCCGTCGTCTCTGTGCTCCGCGATTAACTATTATTCGTATTCGGTGTAATTTTTGTCCTACCATTCGGCCGAATACGAATACACTATTCGGACTACTATTCGGACCGAATAGAATACGAATAGAATATTCGGTACAGCCCTAGTTGTATGTGCTTCTGTTGCTTTTACGTGCTGACCCATAATAACGAACACAGACAACCAATAACTGCTGACTAAATAGACAGCAGATCCACAACTATGGTTTTGTTCAACATCATTTAACAGCCTTCACAGTAATTGGCGATGCACCCCGTGTTCTTGACGACAGTCCAAACTTGTAACTTTGTAAAAAGTGAGTAAGTCAGAAAAGCAGACCAGCTGAATATAAAACCAATGATGACGATAATGCTCCAGTGCTGTGACACTGTCGGTTTGCTAACAGAAATGACACACGGTCTGTAAAAAACCCGGTACCGTGGTCACCAAAGGTTCTCCCCCGGGGACAGCCTGACCTGATTAACTCCAGAAAAGTATGTGATACAATAACTACAAGTAGTAGTAGTCAGGGTTGCCTGATTTTTTGCAAATCATGGCACCAAACACTGGCAAAAAGTCGCCCAATTTCCATTCCTCATTTTTATCCAAGTAGCTCAAAGCAAACAACATGGTGTCTGACAGTCTGGTAGTCAGGATGGAACAGAAGTGATGCAGTCGCAGTTTGGGAACTTCGGGTTACTTTTATTCCAGGTATTCTGATGTAACGTAACGTGCGGGTGCTGTGCATTGCATTCACTGATCATAGCCTAGTGGACACTTGGATAATCCATCTTCCTAGGTGAATCGACTGATTTTGCAACAGCAGGACGAAAAAAGTATCCGGCAAAAACCCGCCTTAGATTGGCCAAAGTAGTTGCCAGTGATTCAAATAGTAGCCCAAAAAGTAGCAAGGCGCCAAAGCCAAATTTTAGGGAGCCAACGGCTGCCAAAAGTAGCCCAATTGGCGCTTTTTCGCCCAATCTGGCAACCCTGATAGTAGTAGTGGTAGTAATGTCCTTCAGTGCTTCAATGCTGTTGGTTGAGTGACAGGAAATGCATCCAGCCAGTATATTCCTGCTTCAACGATTCCCAAAAGTTTACTTTTGAAGATCAGCTTAACCCAGAGTAACTCTTAGGTCAGTTAAACAAAAGCAGCAGCAGCAGCAGCAGCAGCAGCAGAAGAGATGCACGACAGATGACGATGATCTGCACATAAAATACACACAAATGCACAACCTTAGAGCTTGGAATGCGTACTTCACACCATCTACTGCCAATGAAGTGCCGCTGCTGGGACAAACACTGAATCTGAGCCTGAAAGTCCACAAACCGAATGAAACCGTAACCCTTGGAGTGGTTAGTAACACCATCACGTTTCACCTACAGCACATATCAAACAATGTAGGGTAACAAGTATTATCTCCACATAACCACTTTAGTGTGATGGAATTAGGTTGTGGTTACATATAAAATAAAAAATGTTACAAATGTTGTTCTTTACATGTAACCAGAGTCTATTTTCATAATGTGTGCATTCTGCTAAAATACTTTTTGCTAGATCAGCACAACATTTTTTCACCTGTAAGCATGACCTTACAGTTATCACCCTTAAGTGAACAGGAACATTAGTATTACATTAGCATATCACCAACATATAGCTATTCAACTGCATCACCCATCTGAGCAACAAAACATATTATGAACTTGGCTACACTAACCCTTGATGGGCAGGTTGTACATTTCTACAAGGCAAGGAGGTGACAGGGGTGCCCAGTGCCCGCATGTGAAGGTTTGGTAATGGTGCATACAACACAAGTTAGGTTCCTTCATCACTGGGGTCCTCAGTGCAGCTTTGGCAGCAACCGGAAATTTATCCCTGGAAGTCACCCATGATGGATGTTGCCAGTACTGTGGCACTGCACCGTCTCCTTGTGACAATCCAAGTCGAAAATAGGATCGACATCAACCCTCCACCGTACTCTACCAACATGCAGTTTCAACTTCAGATCTATTGTACTTCCCCGAGATACTGCTTGACGAAAACAGCGATACTTTAGTCGCCTACCCAGCCACCCACCTACCCATGCGACTAGCTCAATCTGACACTGCAGAGCCTCAGCTGTGATGAGGAATATGTTTCGCATCTTTCTTCGCCTGTACAGTTTCCATTCACTGGCACTACCTGTGTGCAATGACCTTCCATCTGAACCTCAAGCAACTTACTTCACCAGACTGCAGTTTAAATCTGGTCTTAAGAAATGGCTTTCTGAGCATGCATACCATACTATATCATACCTGCCGTACTGCATTGCATATTTTAACAAGTTGGTTGTGCAAATGATACCGAAAATGTAAAGAATTCACAACCAGCAGCACCATATGCATTTTAAAGCAATTTCACAGTACAACTGTGTGCTTTCACGAAAAACACTGAACAAAATACTTAACAACACATCAACTTGATAGGCAATAACTTACGCTATAAACATCACCATCACTATCGCATATTCGGTATAACATTACTGTCAGGAAGACAAATGTCACAAAGCAAGATAAGGATAAGGACTGTACCTGCACCAAAACAAGATCACCAAACTGAGAGAAGTACTGCTTGAGATCATCCTCAGAGCTCTTGAAAGGCAAACCAAGAACAATAAGATCTGTACACTTCTTCTCAACACACATCGCTTTGGACAATGGCCCAGCTTCAAGAGTCCCATCAGCCTTTCTCTTCAGTTCTATGCACATCACGCATCATATTCAATCGGCAGTGGAAGATTTTTGCACTTTAAGTCCAACACTTAAATCCACAGAACACAGGGAAGTTGATGTTTAAGTTGCCAATTTTTCCAAATTTACTTGCGGTTAACCTGGCCATCATAAGTGAAACGAATTGCTGCAACAGGACTTTTTACAGGCTGGATGCACTTCTGTTGAACAACCAACATCATCAGGAACTTAAGGCTATAATAATAATAAAAAAACGTTTGCATGGGCACGGGGTACTGGTCAAATGCCCCCTCCCTCTAACAAACTTACAGATACTTATAACATGCTGACTGCTAAAAGTCACTTTACTGCTTCACTGCTTCTGAAGTATTTCTAGAAAAGACCATCTACAGTGACAGTATGAATGACAAACAATATACTGGTATACATTAAAATCATTAGTTAAAATTAAAACAGCTGAGATTCTCATAGGCTAAGTTACTGTTAACCAGTCACCAGAGAGCCTGCAATGAATCACTGCACTGTTGCTGTTGTAAGGGATGATAACAAGAAAGCCCAGCTGTCGCTGACAAACCCGCGCGACGCTTGCGAAAAGTTTGCACGGTTTACTTAAGAGCAGTGGGGTTGTAAGCTGTATAGCTAGGTTGCCTATCGATAGCTTGCCTATGGTGTTCTATTACGTCCTATATAGTAACTATCTGTAAAATGCGTCGCTTTGGAGATACTCGCCTTTTAA
>Ga0209679_1000744_pt1 | contig 12448 bp, 6 predicted proteins | sample WorMetHEROISLAND_4_FD_187408 | JGI IMG/M metagenome (GOLD analysis project Ga0209679, IMG submission 187408) | Marine gutless worms symbiont microbial communities from Max Planck institute for Marine Microbiology, Germany - Olavius sp. 2 HERON... ...
GATGACCAGAACTTATCCAGACGATTCTTAAATATATTAATATTTTCTGCCATCACCACATTATTAGGTAGACTGTTCCAAACTGGAACCACCCTATTGGTAAAATAATGTTTTCGTAAGTCGTCCGTCTGTCTCTCTGTGACGTTAAAGTAAAGTAACGCCTTTCCCACTGACTCTAAAAAATTCGTGATCTCGGACTGATTTCACGGATTACTTGGCTGTTCAGTGTTCATCGGCTTCCTTTGCTCAACAGTTTTACTTTTGTTTCAGTTTTTTTCCGATTTCAGTTTTCTAAAAGTTTTCCTCTTCCGTTATTTTTTAGTTTCTCACTCCTATCTACTCATATTTTCCCCATCATTGGTTTTTTTGGTGAATCATCCTGATTATCATGTTTTTTTCTTTTTTCAGTTTTTCGTTTCTCATAAACTTTTAGTTCTTATGCGCTAGACTAAACTGGCAGGTCCTGCCAATTTTCGAGTGCAAACGCCGTATCGTATCGTATCGTTGCCAATTCGTTGGGTGGCCATTTTGCGTTAAATTCTGTTTTTTTCGCCCGTATGTTTGGAGCTTTCGAAGCCTGGCTACTCTTAAACTTGTAGTGAATGTTGTCAGCGAACTTTAAACCGAAAAGAACAGCTGCGGCATCGCGCGGTTTCCTTGCGACAGCATGGCTTTCTTGTTTATTATCTCTGCATCATCATGTCCCGAAAAAGAGCCCTTCCACACAGGTTGTTATTTAGTGTTGTATTTGCTAGTTCTTATTTTTTTCATATTTTAGCCGCTCTGCCAACCTTTCGGCAGCCTGATACAGTGCGGCCGGTAAGACTATATGCAAATTTGAATAGAAATACACATAGTGTGCACTATGGGACGCATGGACTAGATCATACATAAAAAGAGACAAAATAGACAAAACTATAATCGATCGAAAAGTGCTCCAAACGAAGGGGGATGGGAAAACACAGATTACTGCTATCCAAGAGGTTGATTTCTATGTGTTTGAGGTAATAAAATAGGTAATAAATTAAAAATATTTCGGGGACATGTTCACTATAATCTCTATAAATATTTTCTTCTGTGACAGAGCTATTCAAATATGGCAGCCTTCCTGATTCTGCTATAAACTGTGTCAATAGGCCTAGCTTTAAAAATAATTTAGATGAACTCTGGGAAAATGAATATGTAAAATTTAACCAGAGGGTCAACATGACTATTTCCGGAAGTCATAGTTTAAGTTTACTCTAGTTCACTCTAGTTCACTCCGATTTTTTAAAGTTAAGTCTAATTTTAGGGGCATAGAGCCTAGAGGCCAGTGGCCTGAGCCCGTTTCCACGTTGTTCTTGTTCTTGGGGTGTTATTCAATTGCCTATCGCATTCGCCTGTGTGCTCCTAATGCTGGGCAAATGTTAGTGCCAACAGCCATGCACGTGCCCTGTTATCCAGCTGTAATGTTACTTTGTGAACAGTGTATCGAATGCTACTGCATCAATAACAAAAAAAGTGTGTTGTAGCCAGCCTCTGCGGATATCGAACGTTTCTTTTGCGAGCACGGGTCAGTCCTGTGACCTGTCTATGCAATATTCTGTCAAGTCATGCGACAGGTTAAGAGCCTAATCTTGTTTTGATAGTCCACTGATTTCAGACAGATGACTCGGATCAGAAAAGTTAATACTTGTCTGATACTTAGATAGACAAAGAGTCTAAATTTCGTGTAATCTTTTATTGATGTTAGGTACTCTCCACGCAGAAACGGAATAACAACAAGTCACCAGCACTTTCGTTATTCATTCAATTTTCGTTTTACTTCTCGTTCTCATTACGATCACGTCATCAGTTGTCAGACAGCAGGTCCATACAGCACAGCCATATATTCATAACTCCGAACAGTTTCCACACGTACATCACAGTAACACGAGGGTATCAACTGTACATTGAGCACACAACCTGAGCACGTTGGGTGGCCATCGATCCTTTTAACCCCTTTAATACGAACGGACAGCAAAATGTCTCAGAATTCTAACAAACATTAATAATATCGCACTACTGAGGTGAGTAGGGAAACTTAATATCTTCACGTCTGACGCAGGGCGGACTAGGGTCAATTTAGGGGCCGATGGAGCCCAGGCACAGTAAGATCACCTAAAAGAAGAAATGTCAGCATCGAGTGCCGACATGATATGCGGCCGTCCGTCCAGTTGCCGAGCATCTCAGGCGTTGACAGTAAATTAAGTCTAACAACGGTTAGGTCTAGTTTGCAGTCGGCGTCCAAGCCGTCGGCGCTTGATCTGTCGCCCGTAAGTAAACACGTATGCCAGAAATGCAGCAATTTCTTGAATTTTTTGACATCTGGTGACCTTGACCTCTGACCTTTTCAACCGAAAATTGGCACTCCACTTACCTGTGTCCTGGGGAATTTTGATTTTTGTAGGTCTTTTTTTCGAGTTACGAGCACGTATACGGGCAAGACGGACAGACAAAGGGATGGAGAAATGAACGGGCAAGACACGCAATGCGGCGTACAGGACGGCCACATAATGAGCCGACTGAATTGAATACAAAACCACTAGAAAGCAGAAACCTAGAGGACTGGCACTCAGAAAGGTACAAACTCACGCCGACATTGACACTTGACCTTTTGACCTCAAATAAAATGGATAACCAAGACATGTCATGCACTATCCACCTGCCACGTTTGGTGATACATTTACGTCCAGTGTTTTTACAGTGCTGACATACACACATACACACATTCAAAGCAGATAAACGCCCTTCTCCCAGGACTATGTAGGCATGAGTAACGAAGTAATTGACAAGACAACATTTACATACACTACACGCATATACTGCATTAGTTATATTTTTGTTTTTTTTTTTTAATAAATTTCTATTACGTATGAGGGGCCCTTTGGGATTCGAAATAGGTGACCCTGGTGACAATGGTTCATGGGCACAATGGTCAGATTGACAGTCTGCCAGCAAATACACACAAATATTGATTGAACTGTCTCAGACATACACAACGTATTATGATAGCGTACAGTGGTTCTAGTTTGGGTGTTAGAGTTAACTAGACGGGCTCGGAGATCACAGACCTCCGCCGAGGCAGGTGCTGCTACCTGGCGAATAAAACTAACTTAATACGATCTGCCCGTTTAAAAAAATTCCGGTATCCAGATCGTGATCCGGATTGCAACAAAAATCTAATCGCTTGGTCCTTGGGACACATCCCACCCCTCTAGAAAATTTCATCAAAATGCATTCATCATTTTTTGAATAATGTAGCAGAGACAGACAGACAGACAGACAAGAGGTGAAAACATAACCCCTTCCTTCGGCGAAGGTAATTACATCAGCAAAGAACAGTCAGGAAGATACGTAAGTTACCCAGCTGGTCCCTTGCTGTGTAGGAACTCATGTTACCCCAGAGGTGTTTTAAGGCAGCACAATTTACAGGGGCGTCTATCACCCTAACAACCAAGGCGCTATTCCCCCTCCAACTACCCTCTTTTCCTCTCCCTTCCCCACTCCCCCTTTTCCATCACTTCCTCTCTTCCCCCTTCCCCTTTCCTTCCCTCCCCTCCATTCCTCTCCTGCCGTGAAGTGGCACCCTTGAAGGGGGTCTGGGGAGCACTGTAAGCTCCCCCAGTGGGGTCTGGGGCAAAGCCCCAGTCGATATCGATTTTGGTGTATTCTGCAACGGAAAAACTCATTTGACAGCAATTATTATATGGATTTTTGTATACTGAAATTTGTTAAACTTTAAAAAAATTCCCCCACCCCATCCCAAAAATTGTCCTTGGCACATTTGTCGACAAAGGTAGATAGGGATAGACGCCCCTGACAATTCACTAATTCACGTCAATGAGCAGTTAATTGATTACAAACTTCATAACAAAACGTCTGAGCAAAGGCTGAACGACAGTCATCAGTCATATTATCTGCAGCAACGTCAACAGCGTTGTCAGCACCAAGGCAACATCCACAGACAAAAAATCCGCAGCCAAGTCTAAAACCCAGTACCTGAAGTTCTGAATGCAAAAGGCTCTCAAACTCGAGGTGAAGACAAAAAATTCTTGATGGAAGCCAAGACTGATTTAAATATGAGAAACTCTATACACGTCAGTTACAAACATCTGCGACTAACAACATCAATGATTACTTCAAACACAAAGACTTGTCATAAGGCACATCTGAGTGAAAGTCAAGCAAGGCATATTACTGAACTAGGATTATGATTCGATAATTACAATTATCACTACAAAATCAGCTCCAAGTGTGGATTACAGTATCATCCTCATCATCAGCAGCAGCAGCAGCAACAACAACAACCACAGGGCACTGGATACAGCGTATTACCTTTGCCGTTGAGACTAATGCGGCGGACACACACACAGCATGACGGACGCAGAGTGACACAATACCTTTTCTGCTCGCTATGTGGCGGCAAAGGTAACACCAACAACGGCAAGAAACGAACGGTGGAGAGAAAACAATAGTTCTCCCCATAAAATCAGAGCCAGAGGGCTGATTTTATGCACAGACCTTTTTGTTTTTCCACAGTCCGTTCCTTCCGTTCCTTCAAAGCAAGGTCAACGTTCAAGGTCACAAATAAAGCCAACGAACCAGCACAATCTCAACGCTATTGGGCAATGACTGACAGACATTATAATGCACTGTTTCCAGAGTAAGCTGAATAATTGGCGGCATAACAGAAGCGAGGATAAATACATTCACCAACTGAATACTGAAAGACATACACACACAACAACTGACAGCAGCTAGTAACTTGCTCAATAGTTTCAACTTAAATCGTAACTAAGCGACTAAGCACGTTAAAAATGCATGCACAGAAACTGCAGGGACTGTAAATCAAAACAGAGTAACTAGAATTAAAATATTTTAAGTGACACGAGAAAAGCATTGTATTTTTGGCCCCATTCCTATTTATTCCGAGAGATTACTTTTGCCAGAGTGCAGTGTCTAATGCACTACGCACGCATCATACCTAAACAATCCTTAAACATAACTGGGAAGTGACTCAAAACGAACAATTAAGTCAGGATAACCACAGAACATCTGGAATGACAATGACAGTATTCGACAGGATTTGAAAGTGGTCAGCAATGACCTCGGATGAATCAAGCTGTTAATGCACCTGAACGACGTCACAACATGACCAGGCCACCAGTATTCCGCGGCACGCAGATTTTCAAGTCGCATCACAGAATTCGCCGTTTGCTGCAGAATATGCTGCTTGCAGAGGAAAAACGTGGAATTGCCCATTTTTGCTACAGTTATATCTAATTCAAGGTTTTTCGGACTCCTTTTTAATTTTTCCATTTATAAAACAATAAAATCTAGTCGTTGTAAGCTACGGTTCTGTGTCTTCACCCCTTCAGCAAAGCTTCATAAAGATAGTTTGTGTGCTCACTGCGCTGTGTTTTTAAATAACAGTAATCTTTTTTTGACATTATGACGATATTTTCATCATTACTGGCAAAAGTAATGCGTTTCTGTGTTACAGGTTGCAATAAATTCCTAATACTTTTGAAGTGTTGCCAGTTAATACAAATACGCCAACTGGCCACTGAATGTAGGGTATTTCGGGATAATAGCGCCACAGAATTTCATGAATTGCGCCGCGGAATTAGGCAAAATTTGCTGCGGAAAAACGGTGGCCCTGAACACAACTTCGACATGGAGATGAACTAAGAGCTAAGGTCAACGGTAAAGCGAGGTAAAGGTCCTACAATTTCTACGTTCACGCATTCTCAGTCATCAAACATCAACAAAAACGACAGCAAAATGAACAATAAAAATCTGACAACAAAATAAAACGAAATAAAATACGACGATGCTGACTAAGCTGTTAATCACTAACATAGCATAACGTAAACTGACTAACATAGCATTATTACATTAGCAGCACGGACACGGGGAGAATGCTGGTAAATCAGCTGGTATAAAAATACTAATTATACTCAGTAACGATCAATGCTACAAAGAACATTTAATACAAAGTCGACGTGGAGTGCTTCAAATCAACACGAATAATGGTAATACTAGCAAGTAACAAAACTGCACAAGTCAGGCAACTCAAGTTACTACACAATAATGTGGTTATGCTTAGAAGCTGCATCAGTGCAGCGTGGGGCTTAATGGGGTTAAAAACTTTTTAACCTGTGATTTACCACTGAATCCTAATATGACACTATGGTACTGCTGCCAATTTCATTTCTACCTTGGCTAGTGACATCATAAACAGTACACGGGAAATGCAAACGGTGTTGTTCATTAAGATTAGTTATTATGTTATGCCATTAGGGGACGCACGATCTACAGAAGAACGAAAGTCATTTCCTGGGTCGGGCCAGGCCGGCATTAAGGCACAACCACTCAACAAAACACATTACACTAACACATCATCATGCGTGAAGTCAGCGAAACTGGCTGGACGGATTTTCAGCTGGAAAAAAACAGGCCGGGTCAAAAAATCAACGGCAAAAATCAGACCACATATTGAAATCTAGTTGCTTAAACAGGCCAGGCTGAACAGTGCACTGGCCACGACAAATAATTCAGTCCAATGTAACTATCTACTGATGGATGGCCAGGCTGAGTTGGTCTGGGTAAAAAAACTGACATGGTAAACCCATGAATAGTCAGTCATCCCCAGGGGTGTCCACTGCACTAAATTGGGCTTCCTATGTCGTTCTGTCGGTTAAGGGGTCGTCCAGGCACTCCTGTACTACCAGCCTATACACAAACGTTCTTACAAACACTGACTGCTGACTTTTAAACAGGAGTTAAAAATGCAAGTACTGGATTTATGCTGTAACAAGCTATCAATTAGCAAAATAAAATTATATACTGCAGCATGCAAATAAGGCACCAATGAGCTGTTACATATCATCAGAACTCAACAATTAGCCAATGTCAACAACTATATAATTATATCATAGACATGATAAATATATCATATCGGTGCTATTACACTACTCCACAGCTGGCAATAAATTGTATACATGAAACGAACTGTAAAGCTTTTTAGGTCGCCGAGCTAGCTTGATGCTGTATAATCAACAAAAAGGTCCAGCACTAATTATAAGCTGCAAAAGGTCCACCACTAGCACGAGAGTATGCATTGCATGTACAAAGAGCAGTTCTCACCAAAAATTCAAAATACACGCAAGATTTTCTGCTAAGCAACGCGCTTTTATATGAAAATACTTGACCAAATAAGATAATCAAAGCAAAATACATATACACATACGCTTCAAGTTTGCTCCAAACTGGTCCAAGATTTTGACCACTAACATAATACACGGAGTCAAGCACTAAAGCCTATATCACAAATACGACTACAATACGACGATACCACGACGCATTCGACTGCGATGGAAGTGATCGAAATTACGATTTGCGTTCGATTCGACTGCGATATGACTACGACACAACTACGACGAAAAATTGACACGTACAATTTTGCTCTCGCGTTGAACGCATCGAATGGAAGCAGGCGCCAGAGATACGTTGTAGTCGGATCGTAGTCGTATCGCAGTCGAATCGGACACATATCACAATTTCGATCACTTCCTTCGTAGTATCGTCGTATCGTAGTCGTATCATAGTCGAATCGCAATTGTAATCACAGCTTAACAGGAAGACATAAAGCTATGCAGACACATCGAAAGTAAACAATGAAGTCTTTGGGCTTGGCTAGTTCGGCGACCAAAATGTTCCATCTAACAATGCAAATATATGTTGTACCAAAACTCATCATCCAATGACGTCACGATATTAGGCAACATGTAGTAATATTAACCACACTATGAATCCACTGCTCAATTACTCGTCAGCAAACAACACAAAAATATGAAACTGACAATATTCGGTACTAAATATTAGAGCATTTTTGAATAACAAAAATATATAATAAGAAAGGAGACCGTTTCGCTAAACACTTTCATGCAATATGCCATAAAAATATGTAAATACCAAACGGGTAAACGACGCATGACAAACAGCACTGATAATGGTCTGTACATGCAGACAAGTATTTAAATATGTGCTAAATAAAAAATGTTTATATACATTTAAATGCAAAACAATTTACTGCTGCAGAACAGACGTGTGCTGGGCTGGAACTGAAAAATCAACCCAGTCAAACGGGCCTGGGTGGGCCAAAAAAATCAGTCGATCCAAAGCCACTTTCTGACATTTCAAATACTCCCAACAGATTCATTTCAGCTCGATTAGACCGGATGGTAGTTGGTTTCATATGATATCAGTGTCGGGTCTGCAACTCTTAATTTCAGAAAAAAGCAATGGAAATTCCGCTAGTGTAAACTCGGCGAAAAACCCGGGGTGGGCCTGGAATTTTAGGAGGAAAATGGACCAGGCCGAAAAGTCCATTGGCTTGCTACAGTTGAGCTGAAACGCCAACAGGCTGGTCCAGGCAGAATTGTTCAGGTCCATGCACAAGTCTGCTACAGAAACTCAAATATCTGCCATGCAGTGATACTTAAAAATTGCAGCTTGAGCAATATTTGCATGCTTTATGGAGCACCCTGTAGGACGAATGAGCGTGTTTCAATATGTAAGAAATGTAGTGCCTTTACTGCATAATTCTTTGAAAAAAACTTTTGCTACGAAAGTAAGAAATAGATTTTGTTACCCAGGACATACAGTGGATGCAGATAAGGCACGTTTGTCTGACAAGAACCTGGTAGCATATTGTCATGGATATGAAAGGTATGTATGACTTGAGAGAATGTTAGGAAAAATGTAGCAAAAATGACGAATCAAAGTCACGAAGCAACTGGCTAACCGCAGTTACCCAGAAAAATGCCGTTAAAAATTAAAACAGCACGTGAGAGGCAATATAATATGAATGCCCATAGAAGAAGCATTAGTGAAATATCAATGGCTCTGACAAGAATATGCGCTTCACATATAGCAGCTGACTTCAGCACCGACGTACGTAACAAAATGATCACAAAGGCTCGTCACTGAATAATAGGCACAAACGGCAGTAGATCTATGTTACATGCTAATAAATGCAGTGCACCGGACACAGGCAGTGGCGGTTCTAGGCTGGAGCTGGGGGTGCTGTGGCACCTCCAGATTTCGCCTTAGCACCCCCGTTTGCCGTGCAAAAATAAAAATTCCATCAGCGAATTGCATTACTTTTACTTGTTGCTGTGAAGAGCTTCAGAATCTGGCACTGCAGTAACGGTTCTCCGGCCAACATCCACTCGGTCGGTGAAGACGGCACGCTAAATTTTTTGTCACTGAGGGGAGGCCTGATGAGCAATATGAGATAGGGTTCGAAGCACAGCACCCCCAGATTTTCTGGACTAGAACCGCCACTGGACACAGGTCAACCGAGATACAAGTTCTATGTACAAATGGCATCGGAAATATGTTACATGGGGCACACATCGAGTGAATTTCATTAAATAACTTAATCAAACATGTTTAATAGTCATTAGTCAGAACACCATTATCAATTTAGTAAGTAAGTAAGTAAGTAAGAAGAATTGGATAATTAAGAGCTACTCCGTGCTTAATTTTAGGCTAATTTGAGAAAACTGTACGGTTTGTATAACTATTTGCTGTAAAATTTTCAGAAGTTTAATGGTTTTACTGCCCCAGAGCGATATATACGGTGTTTTTTTCCGAGTTCAGTTCATGACAGATACAACGCCAAGACACAGCTGACAAGCACAGAACTGGAAGACATGCAGGATATTATAAATACTGTTAACATAGTTAGTCACGTGGCAGACATGCACGGAAATGTTTTCTGGCAGTGTGCATAGCTCACAAGTCACAGCTGATCGATTTTCTGCTAACACAAATACTTTCAACAATTAATGAGTGGTTGAGTTCACGTTTTGATTAGAAAAGAGATTAAAACACTGTAGTTAACATGTTTTCTTTGAATAAATACCGAGTTAATCGTCAACACGAACTGACGATATAATCGGTGTTAACTTTAGTGTTAAGTTCCAACATTTCTGATCATCTATTAGATAAGAAAAAGTTAACATGAAATGCCGACTAACGCCAAAGTTAACCTGAACATTTCCGATTAACACCAACCAGCTGCAAATCTCTAGGGATAAAGAATTTTCTATTCAGTTTTCAGTTCGCTTTTTGATTAACAACGTAAACACACAACATGGCAGCCGTTCCAAACAACACATTAGTCGTGCAATCACGTGATCTCGGGCAGCCAGTGGGCATGCCGGCTGCCATCTTTCGCTCTGCCATCTGATGTTGTTGTAACGGGTATGTTTGATAAATGATAATATAAAAATATTTTATATTTCTGCTATGCCGAACTGATCCGCGATTAACTGTGCCAATTGATTGAAAAATGGATATAAAGTGCACAAGTTCATTTTTTTATTTCAGATAAGTAGTTTTCTAATCGCCGAAGTTAATCCGACTCGGCTCTTAGTGAGGTTCAGATTAAGAAACACACTGAGATTAGAAAAGTGCTAATCTGTTTTCTAATCTAAACACGAACTCAGCCAGTTGCAAAAACTCCAATAGTTTATGTGCCAGTAAATGCGATGTACACGCGCAGACATTATTCAGTCATGGCAGAACTGATACTGACGTATGGCATTCAGTGAAAATATGTCTGGAATTAAGTCGTAGGATATTAGTCTGACGTGCTGCCGATCCCTTGTCCGTATCGTACGCGCTGGCCCGGTCGAATGGCAAACTCAAATGTGTCGGGGGCTTCAAACAGAAGAACGATTGTTGAACCGAGGTTGAAGTCGCCGAAGAGTTCACCCTTCTTGAGTTGAACGGTGCTGGTCATTGGTTCGCTGTCGGATGTGAAGTGCTCGTCGGCAAAGTGACCGCACGGCCACGCAGAGTGAGCATTCGTTGTCAGAGTCTGAACGAAACACAATGCGGCGATCAGCAAATCAATCGAGTAAGTAAAAAACGTGCGTATGGCTCTTTATGGGAACTAGGGATGCACGACGAAATATTTCACTTTGAAATATTTAAAAATTTCATGAAAATTTTGAAATGTTTCAAGACCCCTTCTTTGAAATATTTCACGAAATTTTTAATTTTTATTATAAAGTGAATTAAAACTTTTTTAAAAACGTGATTTAAGCATATGAAGTTAGTAGGAAATACATAATGCTATTCATGCATAACAACAGATAGTTATCTTTAAGTTAGCTGGTTTACTTACTTTGTTGCAGTGAACTATACAGCCTGCGCCCATAGTGCATCGTGAAATTTCAGAAATATTTCACGAAATATTTCATAAAATATTTCACGCCAAAAGATTTCATAAAATTTTACATCACTAATGGGAACACATCTCAGAGCTACGGGGCATCACTTGCCATATGAGATCACATAGTGTTACCTGCCACCCGACACAAGTGAACGTGCCCTGCCGTAAGCCCAACCAGCCAGGCCGGTACTCGATTTACCTACCGCAGAGGGATGGAAGGCAGAGCAAAGAAATAGCAGCAAAGATAACAAAAATAACATTAGACATACACTCCGTATCAATGCCATGTCCATGATGGTCACTTGTGGTGTAAGTGGCGCTATAGAAATGGGTATTGTTCTGAACTGTAATGTAATGTAGAGGGCTGCATCTTGCACTTTATTCTCCTATGACAATCTCGCTTTTACCGCTTGAGAGTTCTCACGAAATTGTGAGACGCTGAGATGCGAGAATTCTACGCTAGCCATTTGTAAGTATTCTATGTGCAGATCGTCTGATTTTGTTAATCGACGTCGCCATTTTGTGGGCACGGCTGGCAAAACATAGCAAAGAAATTTCTTGCTCGCGAAATCTTGCAGCAGCTCGCAACTTTTATGATACAAGAGGAACATTCTATGCTAGCAGCTATGAGAATCTCGTAGAAAAAAACTGCAAGACACGCCTCTGTACTGTATTGTATTGTATTGGCCACCTAGCAGAGACAGAGACAACCAGCTGTTTGCTGCTTTCACATGAGGTGATAAGTTGAACACACAGTTTTTAAGATCTTTATATCGGCCAACCGATACATTGCAATTACCACGTTGGCCATTACAGCGGTTTTTCTCGTATACCTCCGTCAATTCTTAATCGATTTACACCAAATTCGCAGGCATAGTAGTGTGCCAAAAAACACGTCTCCCTGAATTTTTCCAGCTTCTTAGCTCAAGCGGTTTCAGAGCACGGCACCGCCGCGACTTTTTTTTGTCACGTTGTGTCTGTCACGGTCTAGCGAATCCATCGACTGACTCACACTAGCATAATTTTGCTTAATTAACGTGTTTCCTGTTCGAAGGAATGCCCGACGTCGAAAAATCGAAATACTTCTATCGTGGGCGTAGCCAGAATTGAAAAACCTGAAAATTTCGCATTTTGACCCCATGCACCCACGCGGCAGCATATCGACATCAGCAATAC
>Ga0209679_1000745_pt1 | contig 12443 bp, 4 predicted proteins | sample WorMetHEROISLAND_4_FD_187408 | JGI IMG/M metagenome (GOLD analysis project Ga0209679, IMG submission 187408) | Marine gutless worms symbiont microbial communities from Max Planck institute for Marine Microbiology, Germany - Olavius sp. 2 HERON... ...
ATTAAGTTGTTGCACAGGTGTGACAAAATGGCTGAATTAGCGCCATCTAGCGTTTGGTTGTGACAATGACACTTATGACGTCACGGCACCCGTGAACAATCAGAAGAACACCGCCGTATGAATAGCAACAGCCAAATTTTATTGTTGTTGTCTATCAGTAATTATTTTATTCCGTTATAAGGCTTACGTTTCTGCAGTTGTGGCATTTAATTGATTAATCAGCGTTATCTTACAGAATGTTAAGAAGTTAACTAGAGCTGCAATTTTGCCTAGCCTACGAGTAGGTAATAATTACAACACAGACCCGAACTACAAGCAAGCTGGCTGTAATAGTTGTAATGCATTATACAAGTTAAGTGATTAATTAAGAAATAAAATAAACTGTGACATTTTTGCGTATGCATGTCCATCATTATTGCTACAAATAGCCTATTGACACAGACATAATCGGCAGACCGATGTCCATTCTGCATCTGAAGTCATAAAATGTAATACACAAATTATACCCTACTCACAAATGTCATCTCTGTAATACACGATAATGTAAGTACTATGTAAATCAACGTTTTTCTTTACTTCATTGCATTAGAGGTTTTCTTTAACGAAAATGGTTAGTGCTATGTAAGTCCACATTTTACTTCACTGTTCTTTATAGGAATTATATTATTCATAAAGGTCATGTACAAATTGTCCATTTTTAAAGCCCACGTGGATGCAGTGGTACCATCGATTACGGTATATTTTTTGCATTCAACCCATTCTATTTTCTGATGTAAATTTCCGCCTTTAACACAACGACCGCCTTTCTTCAACAATGGCGGGTATTGTCATCAACGTCTGCCGGCGGCGCATCATCAGGCTCCACGTCATTGTCGTGCGGGATGTTGTTGATTGCTTACACCAATGTTTCAGCGACATCTGGATCAGCATCACCGGCTGGGACGATGTCGACGTCGTCGGCTTGAGGTCGCTTACGGCCTTTTTCTTTTATTTCGTCTCAGCTGAGTAAGGTTCAACGGTCGGTGTGTGTCGTCCTGCTTCAGCCCTGCCCAACGCCATACATGCGGGGAGCATGTGATAGCAGTTGCCTTTGGCAGAACAGGAGCACGACACACTGAGAAATAACTTTACAACTCTCGGTTCACTTGAGTCCATTACCGAAAAAACCGCCTACTTTGTGTTCAGCGATATATTGTCGTGTTGGAGTACGTATGATGCGCGTTCCATAAGTGAAAGAGGCTGCCTGGTCGTTTCTCTGATCTAATCTCTAACCAAATTGAATTATAAATAGGCCTAAATGTCACAATTTCCCATGCAAGAGAGTCGAACACTTGGCAAAGTGAGGCTGCAGGCTATACGTACGTGGAAAAAGGTTCTCTTCATGACGGTCGTCCCGCATTTCACTGACTTTGTGCTGTTCTGTCGCTACTGGTAGCTGTCAGCTCGCCAGTCGTCCATCTTCTTAGTATCTTGAAATTCTTTCAGCATCTGCTCCGGTGTCGATGACGGCTGCAGAGTTTCGAACTGCTGGAATATGTCCGATATCGTAGCCATCACATAGAACGTTTTCGCATTGTAGAGAGAGGTGTAAGTTACGTGTGACAGGCACAAATTTATGTAGGTGTGAGGCATGATCTAGGGTACTTGCGCAGTAGTTTAACCGCTAATTATGTGCTAATTGTCGGCGAAGGTGAAGGCCAGCGATGGATGAATGGTCGGTCACGGTACAGTGCGCACACTCGATTAGGCCTATTAGAAAGTGATGCTAAACAGATGCCTGCATCTGGATAATTATTGTTGCTGGTTGCTGGTGCTCTGTATGTTTAATTGTCAGTTGACACCTTATTAAATATTATTGACTGTTGAGTCCAAACGCTTGTTGCTGATTCGTCTTGTTATATTTCGAGCTAAATACATTTGGTCCGGTGGGCCAATCAGCCTATTGCACTGTTGTTCATGCCTGCTATACGCGTGTGCATGCTGTTAAAACATGCTGTAATAATTTTTTGATACATAGATACAATAATACTAATTAAAGGTCACATTTCTGCATCATTATTATGATTAACTAACATGTAGGCCCATGTTAGCAGTACAGGATACAGAATATACAGGATACAGAATATTCTAATAAGACGATGGCAGTACTGGGGGTAAAATGCAGACATGGTCCGCAAGCTTGGTCCGCAGATTACGCGTTCGCAGATTACCCCCGGCCGTCCTCCATATGCAGGGTTGGCAGTGCGCAGGATCTCTCTCCACTCAGCTCTGTCTTCAGCCACTCTCGCTGCGTTGTTGATGGTCATATCACTGATGTCATCTGCTCTGCCCAAAAACTTTTCTTCAGAATGATTAGAGGAAGCTCGTGTTCTAATATAGTATCAGAATTAGGTGAAGATTGATTTAAAAATGTGGTCGCATTTGTGTCCACAGCTGACAAATGGATAGACAGACAGACTCACGGACATGGGTGATTTAAACTAATTTTATACTGTGGACAGACAACAAGGAGAAGCAGCTGAGCTTTTTGAGTTTTGACTCACAAAACTTGTAGAATATATAACTCAGTACACAATACAGTGGTGAAATTTGACAAAACTAAAGAAGTTAAACAACAAACTTCCGTCCGTGTCGGGCGAAGGCTGTGTAAAGTGCAAGCTACAGCTACAGTGGACGAGACCATGACCGTAGCTAGATGTCGAAATTTGAAAATGTATTTCTTTAATGAGTTTGTGATTAGTAATTATCAGTGATCCGCCGGTTATTGTAACAATCTGGAATGTCGTTTTCGCTAATAAATCTCGGAAACTTGGATGGATTTGGATGTAACTTGACAGGTAGGGTTGAGGCCTGAGAAGGCTAAGTCTTGCACGTTTCCAGCGAAATCGTGCTATGGGTTTTGGAGAGAGCATGAAAATTGGGTTCCAGATGCGTTTTTTATCACGTGAACGACGCACCACTTCTGCCACTTTCCTAGCCTACGGGTCACAGGAAACATTCTGCGATGCCTACACTCTTTCCATCAAAAGGTGGACATCCCACAGATTTATCCTTCCTAGGTGACTTTTGCTGAGGGATGTACCGTTTTCCAGCTATCCACGTCCGAAAGTTTCCCTTTGCCACAATGGCGAAGCCTGGATGCCTATATTTTTTCAAACATACTCGCCAGGGGGCGCCACCATCGGATCGCCGATTTGCAGTGGTATTTACTAATCCACTGCACGTTTTCTAGTTGCACATATGGCTGTCATATACAAGTAAGAGTAAGATCAGTTGGTATAAGTTCTGTACTAAGAAACAAACTTAGGTTAACTTTTATGACGTAACAGTTAATTTTAACTAATGGTTAATTGATTTACAGTTAACGGCTAATCCACGCTGTTAACAATTAATCTCACCATAAAAATTTAATCATTACCTTAATAACGATTGATCTTTATCAATTAAATGCTCTAGTAATTATTGTTATATGGTTTTGTGTTGTAAAAAAGATACGATATGACAATTGAAAAAAATTAGTGTGTGGTTAAAAACAAACATGGAACGACTGGAGTTTATGGGACTGGAGTTTATGGGACCTGGTCCTTGACTGTTGGGGATTCTGTTGCGTATTGTACGAAGCCCACATTTGTCAAAAATCAGGTAAGTCATTTTGGGTGCATAAAATTAGTATGTGGTTAAAAACAAACATGGAACGACTTGAGTTTATGGAATCTAGTCAGTACATTGGAAACTGCAGCAAATTGTCAGTATGGGTACACTATGCTTAATTCAGTACAGAAGCATTAATGAAAACTGATTCTTGGCAATGTACTTTGACACCCGCTTTTCAAAACAGATTTCTGCCCCTGCCGCCAACCCATACATTGTTCCACGTCTCCTTCCAATTAACAATTAACAGGTGCTATCAGTACCAGAGCAGGCTTTGAGGCACCATGTAATAGCATTTGGTCTGATTATCTGTTTAAACCTGTCTGCTTTAATAAGTGATGTATGAAAAATTAATTTTGTTTTGTTTGAGGTTACTGCAGCTCTGACCAGGTGATGCTGTTCACTGTTGCGACATTAGCTGATGTCAGTCACTATGGCTCAAAGTATTCCGTCTAATTCGTCTTGTAGCAGGTTGCTGGACATGGAATCTGAATGTCTACCTGCTTTCTATCATCCTCACCTCATTGATATGGATATGGTATCTAATCTTTGTGTTCTTTGCAGTGTAACAGAATTTTGTTTTGTACTTGTTGCTTGACCAGTGCATTCCTTCTGTTCTCTAACACTATTTGTTAGGCAACAGGAAGGGCATCCAGCTTGTAAAAATTCTGTCACAGCAGTTTCACACTTTTGATCAAGCCTAACCTGAATAATGCTGATTAAACAAAAACCAAAAACTGAAAATAGTAGAAGTAGTAGTGATAGTATTGTCTATCCAGTGCTCTGTGCAACATTTAACAAATTATAGCCAGAGCCTGTCTAATACAGTGTTACTTGGGATCACACAGGTGTCCTGCACGGACAGTTTCTACACTGACTGACTATCTTTCACTGCATTTTGCTTTGCTGTTTACAAGCTAGCTAAGTTTACAGACGCCAGTGCTACTAGCTGCAGGCTATGGGCTGTTAGGACTCCTGTTGCTCGCTCCTCCCCCAAATTCCTTATAAAGACTTGTTTTTCCCTTCATCCTTCCACATGACCTTCCCAATATGTTTCTGGCAAATTCCGCATCAGTCTTGTTTCCGTCAAACCTGACCTTCAACCAAGCTGTCCTCCATTTGTGCAAAGAGTACAACAGCATCTGACACCCGTCGTAGAATTTACATTCAGTTTACGACAACTTTTCGAACTTTGTAAATGCGACGTTTCGTGAATAACCCATGAAGTCATACAGATGTCGCATGACTTGCATATGCGCGAATGCACGATAGCTGTCGTGTGCCCTTAGCGAATAGAGCATCAGGCCTGTAAAAAAGTCCTGGTCCAACATTTCCTATAAGTTTAGTTTTGGTGAGCGGCCTAATCCTTGGTTGTAAGTTTGGAAAAATAGGCCAGTTAACAAAAACAGAAAATGGTAGTAAAAATAGTAGTAGTGTACATATGCTACAATCTGTGAGTAAAGTGAAGCTACATTTCCATCATTTTCATGATCAGCTTATTTAAAGAAAAATTATAGCATTCGACAAACTGAATTTGCCAGGATGCATTGTATTTAGTTAGTCAAATTTACGTTCTTATGTTGGCAGCTGCTGCCGTAACTATTACAGTTGTTGAATGGTTTCGAGGTGAGACTTGGTCAATAATGCAATGTGTTGTTGTATTGTGGTGTCATGTGACTGAAGGTGATTGAAATGTTGAAGCCATATGCACATGTCAATGGTGCTTTCCTCTTGCGCAACAGTTTCTCTAACCCCGGAGTGTTGACTATATCAGTAATGTAAGCCTACAATATTTTTTGTCTTTTTGGATTTTTTGTCTTTTTGGATTTTTTAGCATTACCGGTATTTTTGCTGCCTTGCCATGGAACAGTTATGGAATTGCTGACCCATACTTTGCATATTAGATCTAATGTTTTGTAGTAAGTTGTCTGTTGTCATCCTGTTTGGTTGTGGCATCTTGAATGACAATTCATGCCATTTATGTTCCTTCTGCCATGCTAACCATTATTCCATTCTAGGTTCTTGGTTCCAGCACGTCTTGTAGATATGCATTTTTACATTGCATATCATCAGCATTATACTGTTGACAGCAGTTGTCAGCAACATGCAATCTGATGCATTTTTTATTGCATGGCGGGATTAGATGGACAAGTTGGACAATAAAAGTGAGTTGCATCCCAGGCATGGCAAACAGAGATGTGCAATGAAGTGCATCTCATGCAGTGTGTTAAACTCGTCACTGGTTGCTGGATGAACTGTCATTGCTGCTGGTAGAGCAGTGCTTAGCAGATTCAGCAGTAAGCCTACAAATTGTAGCATGCTAGAACTGCACAGTTTTAGGATTTTCGTCAGTAGCAACTGTGCAAGTGTGCAAACAATAGGCATTTTTACCAGCATGTTAACTTGTCACAGACAGTCACTTAGCAACTTCCTTGCAACGACTTCCTTGCAACCGAATAAGGCTGAAATAGCTAATCTGTTTGGTTGACCATCCTGGTAAACTTGCTGTATGCAGTGACACTGTTGGGTTTGGACACACTCCGCGGATATCTGTCATGTACTCCATGTGCATGTACACCTTTTTTATCAACAAATTTCATGCGCTGTAGCTTTCCACAGTCAAATGCATTAGTGAATACTTTGCCAACTTGACTGTTGGGGATTCTGTTGCGTATTGTACGAAGCCCACATTTGTCAAAAATCAAGTTAGTCATTTTCGGTGCATAAAAGAGTGAATATCTTTTTTTGTAGAGGCAGCATTATGTACTTTGCCAGTAAATTACAAATGTGCAGAATTTACGTTATGCTTCCTGCTGGTCGTCTACTATAAGTTGTCTAAAAACCCACATAGGTACCTAGACGCTAGCAACACTAGGTAATAAAGTGAACCAATTTCTTTCAAATGCTGATCACTGCAAGACTGTATTCTGTTGCAGCAGTCACGTAGCCAGGCCATGTTGATGTCAAGTTTTACCTGTCTTGCACTCAGGCGATTGCACTTTCTATGAGGAGTCTTACTCATTATCTGCAGTGAAGGGGTTTAGTGATAGGAAAGATGAATAAGATAGAACCAAGCCTGTTTAGCAGTGCTTTAAAATGAGTCTTACGGAGAAGGAACAGAAAAAATAATTTTGTTGGAAATCCTACAAATTCTGTTAAGAAACAAAACTTGAGATTCAGCCATTATTGTCATTTGTGTACACAGTTTTAGTTGAATGCTTGAAGTTTTTAGTCATTTTATATTTGTAAATAAGGAAATTGGCAGTGTTGTACGTAAGAGAGTTTGACATTTTGACATATGTCAAACTCTCTTGGTGTATAGTGTGGTCTGATGTGTGTTGTTCATGTGATTTCAGTTGGTATGTTTGTTTGTAGACACGAGTGCAGTATCAAACACTTCCAGATTTCACAAGTTGCTCAACCACTTGGAAAGGTGTATATTCTTGATCAACAGTTCCAGACGTTGGAAGATCTTGTCAACTTCTACAGTCAACGTGATGTCCCCAATGTAGAAGCTATTGCAGGCGTACGACTGACATGTCCGATAGTTTATTCAGCAGATGATACAGCTAGTTTACATGATGGTACATTGAGACGTCGTCTTCCTCGTCGTGTTTCAGCTGGTGATGCTGCTCATAGTCAGAACAATCGTGAGCTTAGTCGTGCTGGAGGTTCTTCTGGTGCAGTCCTTACATATCATCACTCAGTGTCTGACAGCCAAAGTGACCGTCTGTTGTTATCTAAGGATAGAAATTGGTGCAGCAAAATTCTTCGGACTTTGATGCCGTCAAACAGGAAAAACGGTGCAGATGCACAGAATGGAATGGTGCAGTCACTGTCATCACACACGTCCGGTGAAGTTAATTCCAACCTGTCATGTAGCAGTTTAGCTGAAAGTCCAAAAAAGTTTGGCAAGCAGCCGGCAATCCCTGATGGCAATACTGACCCACCATTTCCAAGCATGCATGAGAACTTGTCTGCTACATTGATTGCCAGTGGAGCTGATGCAGGTTTATACTACAGTGAGCCACGTGATGTTGACCGTGAACTCTCCACTGATTTTATAGCACATTTGTTGCAGCATGATACTGAGGATCACACTGATGATGGTAAGTGTGTTTGTGGTCTGGACTTGGCGGACTCCGAGCTACCACGTGGCTGGTCAATGCACAAATCAACAGAACGTGGAACAGAAGGTCGGTTGTTCTTCACAAGTCCAACTGGTGAAACGTCGTGGGAACTGCCTACGATAGTTTCAGTGGATCTTGATGCTCAGCAGCAAGACAGAATACGACAGCTGATGATTGAAGGACAAACTGCAGTGCATGGCAACTCTAGTCAGCCATTGTCTCTCAGTCATCGGTTCTCAGACAGTGACAAACGAATATCTGTTTGACATTGTTTAACATCATATTCTTATCAGTATACACTACTCCAGAGACCCACCAGTATATACAAAGTGGGCCAAAAACTTACACCCCCAAAGCAACCTCAAAATGTTAATTCACGCGCAAGTGACTAAAAAAGCCATTAGCACCGTCATAAAGCTGTCGATATCTTCACCAGATACTGACTGTTTTCAAAATTCTTTTACTAACACAGTTTGCCGGAAATTTGGAATGAAGTGGTCATTAAAGATGCCACCACACCTTAAATGCATCGCTACCACTACCTCGTGAAATACTAGTTACACTGTTTCAAAGCATGGCAGCGGCAGACCAAACGTGCACGCTGAAGGAATGTGGCCGTGGTACATGAGCTGGTACTACTAAGTTTAGAACATCAACCAGAAATTCATCATTCAACACAGTAGCACAGTTTAAAGTGATTAAAGAGACGCCTGCTTGAAAACTGACTGAAGCAAACTACCATGCAAGACCTGACTGTCCATTTAATTGTTGTGTTAGATTCATTTAGTTCAGTGGTAAAAATTGTTGACATTAGCCTTACTGAAACATTTGCAGAATGACTTACTGTGAGCAGTAAAGAATAAGGACATCACTGCAAAACAAATCCAATGTTTCTTCAATGAACAACTGTCAGAACACAATTGTGAAGAGTGTGAAGGCTAGAATAAAAAAATTACATGCAGTACATGAGTTTGTTAATAACTTTCTCGGTACAACGTACGAGTAATAAAATTAGAGTCAGTGACATATGACAATCACTCCGGAAGGTGCCTGTGGGGTTTTCTATGTCGCAGATTATAGTTTAGAACAACTAGATGTGGTGCACAGCACAGCGTAAGGGCCGCCCTTATGCGTGCTGCGAATGCTACTGACTTGTTAACGCCAGTCGTCCGAACTATCACCACGTGACTCGATTTTAAATGGGTCTAAACTATGGTCCTATTTTTCGCCGTTTGTGGACCATAGTTCACCAGATTATATGAGGTGATGCGGGAGAGATCGTAGTTTGCAACGCCGTTTTCCGACTGTCGATATCTTGTTCCGTTCCGGAGATATTCGCGGGCAAAGTGCAAAGTCGTGCGAAATCGCGCCAAAAAGCATGTTTTACGGCCCCAAATTTTTTGGGGGGAGGACCCCAAATTTTGGACCTAGTTTTTAAAATTGCACCCATTTCCGATCATGTGGCAAAGTTTTGTGGCGATCGGCCGAGAGACCGCGGAGATCTCACGCTGAATAAAAAAAGAAAGAAACGGCAGCAAAACAAGGGCCGCATTGTGTTATCGCAACGGGCGGCCCTAACAAATGGGGGTAGACATGTTGTGGGTTATTTAAAGTTCTGGCGAACAACTGATTGTCAGCAGTGGTACACAGTGTTTCAAAGTCGTCCAGGTCACTAGCACAGAAGCCTGCTTGCTTACTACGTCCTACGAATGCCAGTGTCTTTTGATGGTCACTTCAGGTGGTAAAGCCCACCAGGCGCTAGATGCATAGATAAGTTTAGCAACCACAACAGATCTACGCCTTCTTCGTGCAGAAACAACGTTCAGTGAGTCATTCGTGGTGACAGTCGAAATTGCAAATGTACCAGTTTGATATTTGTTTATCCCAGAATTATAGTCGATGGAGCCCGTTATTCTGCTTCTGTCACAGCAGTTACTGTCTACCCCACATCGGGTCTCTGGCAGTTTCATCTTTCAACAAGACAGTGCTCTAGCATAGTGGGCACAGTAGTAATCTGACGTTAACGTTTCACAAGGTAGTTTAGTGACACGTTTAAGGTGTGGTAATCTTTAACTTATTGCAAATTTCTTGCTGAATGTGCCAGTGAAAGAATTTTTAAGATTGGCCAATATTTGGTTTTTTACTCACGACATAGTTCTGCACAGAATGATGTGTCAGTTGCTGTAAGATGTTGAGCCATTTTCTCGTAAAAAGTTGTTAAAACGGTTATACTGGAAACAATGCTGCAAAAATTGTTTGTTTATACTGCACCACCTTAGACAAACTAACAGGATTTTGTTGAAAATTGTTTAATGTAATAGCACCACAGTTCACTAGAGGTCGCCAATGTTTAGTGACAATTGATGAAGTCTTGGCATAGATCATTTTAGCAGCATTGAATTTTTTTCTTGAGATTACGCAGGTTGATGGCATATTCTTAGTCAACTTCTGCTGTAATGCTTCCCACGCAGCATAGTCAACACATTTGTGGAAGTTGCTTGCAATTTTTTTACTCCCTCTGCATTATGAACCGGTTTAAGTACGTTTGTCTTCACAAGAAATTGTCATTTTGGCATTATGATTCTAACCAAATGATGTCAATAGAAACATTCCATTGTGATCATATGTGGTTTGGAAGCATTTGTCACTCACAACTGAGTGCTAAGAACTGCAGTGATGAAGGAACCTTGTTTGTATGTAGTGTGTAGAGCTAACAGTTAACGTGTTTTCATTATGATGTAGTTTATCGGCAAGTTGTTGCAAAAGAGCCTGAATGACGTGCCTCTACCCTTTGCCGTAACTTATTTTCAGCCTATGCTCATGGCAGTTTATATGTTCTTTTAAATTATAATTTTGTTTACTATGTGAGGATTGGACAGACAAAGTTGTGAGCAAGAGCCACTGTAGTGGCTAAAAAACCAGTAGAAGGTAATTGTTTTCACCACAGCCATATCAGACAGTACGGTAATTTTATATATTTGCTAAAACACTGCACCTTGAGTATTATAGACCAGAGTAATCCCTTTCACATTTGCTGTCCACTTTCTGGATCAGACTAAATTAAGTTAATGAAAAATCTTGGTCTGTTTGCCATTTGTTCGCTTGCATTAGTTTTGTCACTGACTGATACATGATGTATTTTAATAGTAAACAGCTGTGGTATTTCATGTTAGACTGTTACTCTCATTGTGCCTGTGTGGTCTTCTGTCAGTTCTCATTGCATTCTTACGTGGCCCTTCCTATTACATTTGTATATTTCACTCTGTCTGTCTGTCTGTCTGTCTGTCACATGCATGCTTCTAACTCAAAGCCACGGAAAGTTTGAATGTTATACACTAGTTCTTCATACTAGTTCTTCAAATTGCATAACTTGCATGCCATTTTAGATGATCACTTCACTGTAGGGTTCACCATACAAAATCCGCCATAAGAGAACAGATGGCGACACTGTTTTTAAATTCGATGGAAGCAATGTTTCCACAAGTTGCCATATTTTTGAGGACTTACAAAGTTGAAAAGGTCAAGTGTCAAGATAGCGCTGTCAGCATATTGCTGTCCATCTGTATGTGGCGTTAGGGCTTATGACTCAAGAATGAAAGTCCGTTCAAAGATAACATTTGATGCGTAGATTTTAAACAGCACGAGTAAGTCGTAATGGCATATCAAGGCCAAGAGTTCAAAGGTCAAGGTTACCACGTCTCGCAAAGGTCCGACATGAAATGTATAATAGCTCATTAATGGTTAGTTGATTGAACTTGGTGCATATGATTGACGTAGTAAGTGACACATATACGTAGCTTTGCAGTTTTATGATCAGAGGTCAAGGTCACGAGCTAAATTTATTTTTGCCGTTTTGTATGTGCTATCATAGCTTATAGTTCAAGAACGAAATGACATAGAAAGTTTAAGTTTGGTCACAGGTTGTCAATTGCAAATGTACGTTACCACCATTTTAAAGTCAAGACAACGCACAAATGAGCAAACACTTAGTGGCACAGAACTAACACATCTAAAGTTCAAGGTCATGAGGTCAGCAAACAGTAGAATAGTAACTAGTAGCACGCAGTCAAACAGCCACGTGTGAAAATAAACAGATAAGCAGATCCCAACAGATAAATACAATCATGAAATTGCAGGGAATGCCACTTGTGTCACCTATTGGAGCAATAACGTTTCTTGTTACTTGATAACAGTAGCACATCTTGTTATATAGCATCGGTACGCCATTTGACTCCGTCATATGTGCTTGTTCACATTCTGATACAGTTAAATGCCTACAGGCAAGCGATTATAATATAGATTCATATGTCTTGTTCATACAATGATAAGTAGTTATTCACACTGTGTATGTGTCCACCGCGCTGCGTATAGCATATAATTTGCTAAACGTTTAAACGATTTTCCCGCCGCATTAGTCTCAGCGGCGAAGGTAATGCGCTGTATAGAGTGCTGTCTGGTTTCATATTGTATCTTTTTATGGACGTGCCACATTCGAGGAATGAATATTATTACTGTATACCAATGTTGCTGTGGACGTGGCTTAGTTATTATTATTATTATTATTATTATTATTGTATGGTTTAAACACACGTTATGTCATTCACTGTGACAGTGAAGAATCGCAAGTTATTGGTGAGTCGTTATTCACACGGGTGACGACAG
>Ga0209679_1000746_pt1 | contig 12439 bp, 6 predicted proteins | sample WorMetHEROISLAND_4_FD_187408 | JGI IMG/M metagenome (GOLD analysis project Ga0209679, IMG submission 187408) | Marine gutless worms symbiont microbial communities from Max Planck institute for Marine Microbiology, Germany - Olavius sp. 2 HERON... ...
CACGGGATGTATAGGCGGTATTTTCATAACGGGAATTTTCGGGAATTTTTACACTAAGCGGGGGGGAATTTTTGACTTTCAGAACGGGAATTCCCGGTGGCCTTGGCGCCAAGCCTACGTTCACAGAGCAGCAAATATTTGTGGGTGTGAGTCGCCGAATGAATGCGAGATGGCGAAGGCGTCGAGGGGTTGGAATCTGGGAGTTCCCTTCCCCAGTCGACTATAGGTCTGTGGGGAGCGTCGTAAGTTTCTTCAACGGGGTCTGGGGCGAAGTCACACCCGCTATTGAATTTTGAGCATATTAAATACAGCTTTGTACATGTATGTACTTTAGCCTTGTCTGTGATGGATGACGTCACAGTTTTTTTGGGTGTTACTAAAAATTTACTGTAAAATTTAGAAATAAATAACAATTGTTAAAGCGTTCATCTGCATGTAGCAAAAACAGCAAAATAATATTTAAATATTTAAACTTATCTAACCTTTGACAGTTCTCCTAAGTTGGAAAATCTTTCCCTTTTAAATCCTGAAATTTTGATAGAAAAATCCCCCATCGGTTGTCGAGAAATGACACTTTGTCCGGTGGGACATTTTATTTTGAGCCATCATGAACACTATACCTTATAAATATTAGCATTCAAAAGCTGACATTATTTCACAAGGTAGTGTAGCAACGCGTTGCAGCGTTTCAAGTGTGGCGGAATTTTGAAAATTTATCGATATTTTATGGTGGCTTACCGGTACTTTTTTGGACCACTATATAGGCCTATACAAACATGCTGGAGAGTCAATTGAATATTTGTACTGTATCGGTGAACTAATTACGCTAGGCCTATTCTCGATACCATTTTTGCAGTATGTCCCTACGATTGATTTCTATCTTCGGCTTTCACATTCTCACCTGTTGGATACGTGATACACTAAAATAATTATAGCAACTGAACTTCAGTATTTAACTTCGCGCGTCTGATGTTCTGCCGCATTAACGATGTCGGTGTCTGGATGTCTTGAAAGACAAATGGGCTAAAACTGAACACTGAAAATACACAAAATTTTAACTGTTTCATCAGAAGACACGTTTCGCTGACCGCTGTTTCGACTGTCACGGGCAGCTAATCTTCATCAGACGAATACTGACGACGGAGTTCAGTTTACGATATGTGTGAAGATCGCTCTAATCGTCAGTCGCTGTCGATCAACTATTATCGCTAGTGTACACGAGTTTACCTGTGGCAGCTCAAAGGAGTCCTCAACGCAGCAGTAGGCCTACGACTAATCGTCCCGGACTCCCGGTAAGCGAAGTACGACAGCGTTTAATGTAATACGGTTAGTTCCGCATTGGCTGCTGCCTATTCGACAATGCGCCGGATTCAAATTGTGCCTGCTCTAGTTCAACCGCTCGAATAATCTGGTACCAAATTATCCGACAGCCATGCGTCAGCACGTGACCTGCTGTTCCGGTTACACGGACACAGGCGTAGCCAGTATGAGGCAAGAGGACGCAATTGCAATTGCCTCCTCTTGCAATTGCGTCCTTATTTCTTCCGTTAAATCCAGCTTAAATACAGCACCACAATGCTTTGAGGTCATATAATAACAAATTTTCTGGTGAGGGGTCTAGACCCTCTCCCGGCTTGAAGGGAGACACCCCCTCCCGCACCCCACCCCTATCGGCGCCTCCACTAACGTGCCTTCGGCGCTTGACCTGTACTTTATTTACAGCGGCGACGCTAAGTAACCACCATTATCATTCTGTCGTCAATTTAAGAACTATATGGCAGAGCTGATATGCCTAACTAGCACGATCACGATTATCACCATTCACCCGCTGTAAGAGCGGGCGAACAATAACTTTACCGTAACTAACGCAAAAACAGAACCAGTAGTTTTCGACCATCAAAGCTCTGATGAACGGCCAAGTTTAGCTGCGCAATAGTTGTAACTAGCTTAGCTCAGCTGTAAGTTTTTACTTGCTTGAAGACATTACACTAACGTTTATAGCAGGTCAGTTCTATCAACACACGTGTATATTACTTCTTTAGTACAGTTACTGATTTTGTGGTTATTTTTAGACCCGGAAGGCGGATCGCAAAAAGCCACTCTACTTGTTCTTCTTGTTATCAGTTCTCTAAAAATCCCTAAGGCTTTCTTAATACGCAGCGGAGCGCAATGAAACTTTGCATACACATTAGTGCTGGCATTCCCACAGACCTACCGACTCAGATTTTCAGCTGACGTAACGCTATCATTTCTGTGATCATAGTTCGTTTCATGTTATCGATTTAAAACTTGACACTGAACCTTCACTAGTATACTACCGGCGTCGTGCGTGTAGGTGCGCGGTGGCCGGTGGAGCGTAGTGATGAATATTTATGCACAGGCGGGGCTTACTGTAGGCACATAGTAGAGTAAGCAAGCGGGCGCCTTCCGGGTCCATAGTACCTTTCTTACTCTTACTTACTTATCCAGCGCATGATTCTCACGGACGGTATAAACAGTTTCCAGTCGATATTATTCTTCTACCCAACTTATCCTAGACATGCCTAACCATCTGGCCATCTGGCGTCTTATGCATTTCTTTGGTGAACATGCCAGCACCATTTCCTGGATACAGACGGATGGCAGGTTAAAATGATAGTCAATCATAGCAACAGCAGACATACATGTATGTACACAACGCATGTAATTTCCACTTTCTATGCTGTCAACCCAATCAAAATCATTTAACAGACATCTACGACTCCAACACCACACAACTATCAACACTAGGAAACATCCATCTGCAGACTGTCACTGCATGTGATGTAGAGTTCCGTGGCAAGCAGGGCATTGCTGAATCGACTTGGTCATCACAGTGTTCGCAGTAACATCAAACACATCAACACCATCGCAAATCTATGTACAATTGCAGACACGCGCCGCAATGCACTGCAACAATTCTCCTAGCCGTACGTACAACACTAACAATACCTTGTCAACTTATCCTATCTCCACAGTACCGTCCCACACTCACGTGGCATTACCACGTTCACGGGCACCACAAACTGTTTAGACGGCGAGTCCAAATTTGCCGATCAAAACCAGATGCCTTCAAAAATCAACACCAACAAATCCGATCAACTAGCAAAACGCGCCAATCAGGTAACTCTGCATTAACTCACACGGGGATAATACTGAAATTTCATACTCACTGAACAGAAATTTTGAATACAGGAATAAACCAGAATTTCAAAATAATTTCAATTTCAAAATTCGATATTATTCTTTTAATATCAGAATTTCAAAAAAATGTATTTCAAAATAACACCAGTTTTCATACAACAGTTCTTAAGGGTTTTTCTCTGGGAAGTCCAGCTTATACTACAGGTCTCTATTTCTGGTATTTGAGGTAAATGACATTGCAGGCTATTACAAATCACAGTTAACCGTAAGCAAAGTTAACAGAATGTGTTTAACACCAAGTTACATCTGCCAACACAAATGCATATGAGTGTGTGCAACAAAAACTGACAATCAAACAATGACAAAACCCTGTCAACTAAAACAATTTCAATCAATAATTATTACGTGTTGGGCATCTCACATCACACCATACCACACGACCTGTCTGCAACACTAATACAACTACTGCTACAACTTCAGGTTTTTGTTTAACCGGACTATTTCTGTGGTTTTAATCCAAGTTATACAAGGTGTTTAAGAGAGAAGCTTTGGCAGCTGATGCAACAGGTTTTTTACAGACTCGATGCTCTTCCTGTCACCCAACAACAGTTCTGAAGAAAACACCTTTTACAAAAGTGGTGGCAGAGGTTCTGGTGACAAAATAATCCACGTTGTTTTTAGACTTTTCCACAGCACACACCTTTTGTAAATTGGACAGAGAGACAAATATCTAACAATGCTACAGTCTCTTATCAAGTACGACTTGTATTTCAAAATAACACCAGCCAGCATAATACTGCGTATAGCGTACACGTTACAGACAATATGCACAATGTCACTAACATAAAAACTATAGAAAATAACTAGAGTTATTATAATATTTATGCAAGGACTGACATTACAATGATATAATGCTGCAGTCACAATTACTATTTAGCCATGTGATTAACCTGACAGGAAACAGCTTAAAACCTGCTCAGACATAAGCAGCTTTCTCATGTAACTACTCTCAAAATTCCCCACAGACCTGTACCACATCCATATATTTAAACTGGTAAAATCTGGTTTTAACTGTTTTCATTTTAATTAAGACTCCCTCACATTAGACATCGTCTTGGCAAAGCCAGTACTGTACTACACAACACTGGCAGGTTATAAAAATCATACTAGCAGGGTTCCCACACTTTTAATGAGAAAAAATTCCAGGACTTTTCCAGGACTTTCAACACGTTTTTCCAGGACATTCTCGAAGCCCGCCAACATTTAAATATAAAGACAAACAGCAGTTATGGAACGCCAATTATTTTGAAATTTATCATCTTTGTATTTAAGTAAGCAAGTGCTATGCTAGTGCTACAAGTTGTTTATTTTGAACCCCCAGTAAATTCGTCAACTATCCAGGATCTTCATTTTCCAGTACTTTCCAGGACCTTAAGCTTTCATTTCCAGGACCAAACTGATTTTCCAGGACTTTCCAGGGCCTGGGAAATCCAGGACTTTCCAGGATGCGTGGGAACCCTGTACTAGACATCAGTATCAGGTGAAAACAGACTTCTCACAACCCATGTCTGGCCAATAGCAACACAATGATATGAATGTTGGACTTGTAAGACGAACATGCAGAGTAAAATTCAGGCATCCGAGGAAATGAGATACTGAATAATTTTAAGTTTCAAGAGTTGGGATAATAATGAAATCTGAAAAAGCCTGCGAGAAACGAAATATACTACAGTCAGACATGTATACAGATCTGAAGCAAACACTGCACAAAGATATAATGTTTGTAGCTACATCTGGTCACAGTCAGAAGATGGATTCATCAGAGAAAAACAGCAGAAAGAGGAAGAGACAGACAACAGTTGTGAGAAGTGGTGTATCATTCTTCAAAGGATGACAACGACATAATTATGACATCCGTTCTTCGGTAAGTATCCAGCTATGGACGTGTGTCCGTTACTGCCGGAAAATATGCTAAGACAGACGAGTTTTGCCTACAGGTACAAGGTTTTCATTCACACAGAAGATAATGGACAGTTTGAAACAATGGCAATATAATACTGGCAAACTCACTGACTGCTGCATACACAAAATATATGTCCACTCTATACACATTCATTTAACCCGCATTCGTTTAAGCAGCCCATTTTTGGAGTTCACTCCAGGTTAGGTCATTCGCCAAAAGTGAACTTTTGGGAACCACTCCCTATGTTGAACAATTTTCTGTTAGAAATTACTTTTCACATTTGCAAAACTCCAAAACAAGTTCATCTGTTAACGGAAATGATCTAATATAATGCCGACAATCTCTGGGTCTGTCACAAAGATAATCGAGTTGATCAGAATTACATACTGAGTAACATCACATTATCACCACACCAACGCAACCTGGAGTAATGCTTTTACAATTTAGCCGACAAAACAATCAGAGCACAACAGCTTTCAATAATAAAATTTTCAAAAATTTAATAACACTTCAGCAACAACATGAACCTAACATGATCGCGATATAAAACTGAAAAAGCTTCCAGAATGACTAACATCACTTGATTGCTGTTGGTGAATTCAATCATTTCAGACATAATTCACAATGCACAATGTAATACCTAGGTGTATATTTACAAAAAAAGCCTATGCAGCATCAGCAGTATAATAGTATTACAACTGCCTAATCAGGTAAATAATTAATCCTTCAACAGTGCATATGTTTCTTTCTCTATGCGTCAACACAGCTCAATAAATCCTACCCACGACATTATACTTCACTTACAGTCATTCATAACAGTAATGGCAAGTTCAGTGCGCTGCAGTCACTTCACTATACCAGAGGCCATCTTATGACCTCTTGGTTTGCTACAGTTCGACAATCGCCTGACCATGTTGTTGTGTGTTGCCTTCAGCCCAACTTGGGGCGCAACTGGTTGTTTACCGCAGATAGAATTCTGGGCAGTGGTCGCTGGCGGCGTGGTTGTCACTGGTAATTCACATCAACCGGCTCACCCTGTAGTACCTGCGGCTGTGTGCTGGATTTCAACTTGCACTAAACTTTACTTCCGACTCTTTACGTCCTCGACACCATGTGCTACGTCTCTGTCTCGGCCTTACGCCACGCCGCAACTGCATCATTTGCTGTTGAGTGGTGATGCCGCTGAAGATGAGAATCCCCAGCAGCATGCCGATGCACTGCTGTTTTTGACGCGCCACTCGGTCCGGATGCGGCAGACGTCGGTGGCACAGTCGACGGGTGACTATTGAGTGTGTTCGTAGACTCATCTGACGTCTGTTTAAAGAAGTTGTGCTGCAATGAGCAGTATGGTGTCACGCGTGACTTGGGATCGTACTCCAGCATGCGAGTTACAATGTCCTTGAAGCGCAGATAGTCGGCAACTTGGTGCCCCGGTTCGTTCAGACGTCGACCACCGGGGCCGCCCGTCTCTACGCCGAGCACGTCGCTCAATCTCCGTGTTCCCGGTGACTTGTACTGTCAAACACAAAGCACGTGAGTGATATTCCAAGTCACAGTTATATCTGTTTACAGTTGTAAACAGCACGACACTTTCTGGGTTTCTATCAATAAGCTGCCAAACCATTCACAGGATATCTCAGGCCAGACTAAGTGGACAAGACTTTCACTGTCATAACAGTTCCTTCATTGTCACACTTGTCACAAAACTCCCTGTCAATACCAAGATATATACATGTCGACTAATCAAGCTAGCATGGACGGGAAGCAAAACAACCCAAAAGAATATTACAAAAAAAAACAATTAATATTAACAAGTTGGGCTCTCACCTCTATGACATCTCAAGACTGCATAAGTAGCATCTCACAGTACCATGCATCTACTGACACATGTACAGAGCCAGTAACATCACTAACTATACAATACAACACAATGGATAAAACTTTTCAGGCACTGAAACAACTTCATACCACTTTTCCTTCTTTCGACTTCTTCGGTACATATGATCCATCTGGTAGGCGATCAAAGAACCGGCTAGCCTTCGGTGCATTGTCCAGCATGTGTCGAGGTGGTACACCAAGTACTTCTACTATCTTTAGCATCTGATCAAACTGCACATCACATACATACACGTTCATCATATCATGTAATAAAACATATTTTTCTCATAATATAATGAAACTGAAGTGCTTAAACTAGATTCCCAATGTTGTGGCTCCGAGGAGCGAAGACCCTAAGCTAATTATTCGTGCAATTAATTTTGAACTAGTACAACCTATATGCTCAGGATACCACAACGTTATGGATGGACAGACAGACGGATGGACGGGTGACTTACGATAGCAATACCGCACTAGCACTACGTGCATTGTGTGGTAATAAAACCTACTGCACGGCAAAAGTCTGAGACATAATCTACGTATATTTTTGGAAGTTGCAAGAAATACATAAACACTGTCCACTCCCCAGTTAACACACTCCAAATTGTTATCACATACTGGACTTTAGACAGACACTTTAATAGCAAATGAACGAACATTCTGTGAGGTAAAACAATTTTTGTTATTGACATGACAGAAGTGAGTTCTCTTATGTCAGACGGGAGATGAATCGATTAGAACCATAACCTTGATTTTGGCAAGAACTGAACCAAGCAGCAACTGACAAACAGAAAAATAGCAGAACCCAAACTGAACCAAATGCATTAACCGTAAGAACCCAAATCCTGCAAGAAGGGTTCTTTCCCATTTCTCCATGTAAGTTGGAACTTCTCCCTAAAGAAATTGGAGTAACTTTGGCTCTCAGACGCCATTCCAGACGCCACCAACGTGGGGTCTGGATATGTGTTTTGATAAGATTTGACCCAGGGTTCACCAGTTCAGAGTCCATCAACGTGACCATTGAGCAATGGCTACAAGAAATACATATTGCAATAGATATGCTGAATATACTAGACCATATCAATATACCTCATTGGAGCCAGCAAACAACGGTTCACCAGTATGCATTTCAACCAGTATGCATCCAAGACTCCACATGTCGATGGCAAGGTCATACGGCAAACCGAGAAGAACCTCCGGTGAACGGTAGAAACGGCTCTGGATGTACTGATAAATCTGTTAGCATTAACAGTCACCACATCTTACTATGCACCGATATAGTTAGTAAACACTAACTGTTATATCTTTGACAGGTTTATGGCTTGGAATTTACTCTTTTTTTGTCAGTATGACCATTCCAATAACTACAGAGCACGCAGCAGAACGCATACCTCCACCACGGCAAGACTATTCTGGATCTTCCCCAAAATCACACAGGTAATTCCCTACCATACTGCTAACATTCCCTGGAAGTTACATTAAATTCCGTCTTTAATTAATTTGGTCAGATACACTGAAAAGTGCCACTTTACACCCTACTGCTAATGGCAAAGAATCCTAGAAAATGATCCTGGATACATTAGAGAAACTGCATCCTCTCCAAAAGCTAATCGATTTGTCCGTAGCACACAGGCATTCTTCCTTGAAAATATCATTAAAATCAATTTGTAGGTTTTTGAGATATTTTGCACACAGATACAGATTGCTATGAAAACAACTTCCTTGATGGAGGTAACAAAACTTTGTACCAGAAAGGTCATTTCTTTAAAGAAAGCACATAACTTCATACACATTTTGTTAAGGACGATTTCAGTTGCAGTCAACCACGATGTGATATCTGCACATCGTGTAACATCAGCATATATGGTCATTGCTATGACCACAATGTAATTAATATCACAATGACATTAACTGACCGGTTTCGGCTACAGTGCATTTCACGGCATTTTATTACTGAACTATAAGAAGCTTTTTAATACTGTGTGCAGTCATGGAAGGCAGCTCACGCATGCTTTCCTAAAGACCAGACTTCTGCAGCTCTTAGCGACAGCTGCTCTATGCGTATGGCTGTGATTCTTATGGTCACCTTTTCGTTAGTTATAGTGCATTTCTTGTATCAGCACAGTGACCTTGATCTTGACTTGAAAAGTGGCTGGTGAGCTACATGTGACATGGGAAACCTTCTTGCTGATTTGACTTTCTGCAGGTTTTTGTTCTTGAGTCTGGAGCAGGTACAGGTCAGACAGACTACGGCTTCCTACAAGAGGCCACATAATATTACCAATCTTAATCTATAAGAATACTTAAAAACATACACGTTTCCCAAGTTGGCACGAGCTGCCGAAGTCCACAATCTTTATTGCACTGCGTTTGGGGTTGCAGAGAAGAATGTTTTCTGGTTTGAGGTCACAGTGGATGATGTTGAGCTCGGGTGAGGCAAGGAACATCAGCGCCATACACAACTGCTGTGCAAACTTCCGCGTCAGGTTCAGAGACACGCCTCGGAAGTTAGTGTTGCGTAGCAGATCGTACAGGTTGTAAGACAGCAGCTCAAAAACGAGACATAGGTGAGACCGGAAGATAAAGTGCCGCTTCAACCTCACTACATACAGCAGCAGCAGCAATCACTAGTGACTTAGATTTCCATCAAGACACAAATGTCAATCACAAAACCAAACAAACATTTCTGGCATCGTTATTTGTTGCAAGTAAAACACATTTCATATCAACAGAAGCCATTATCATATTAGAAAACAAAATTATGCAAACACATTGCATGTAGTATAACATGCATTGTCACAGAACAATAGCATCATAAAGGAATGCTACTTTGTGCTTCTGAAATCATTCACGGTATTTCGTTTACTACTACTAAATAACTTCACTATATTTATCAGTATCATCACCAGCCCTTTTTCAGCCTCTTCAGTACTCTGAGTGGGTATGGCCCGTGAAACATCCCATTTCAGCAATCTCCTATCATTTCCCAAAGGATGTACTTGTGTGACCTGCCTTAACCAATGCTGAGCACAGAAAAAATAGGCTCATTAAACAAAAATACAAAATCCAAGAGACTCAATAGCCCATTCCATATCCTGGAAAACAATTTTTGCCATTTTTTGGACACAGAAGGCAGATCCCAAAAAGCTACTGTAGTTGTGGTTGTTTTATCAGTTCTCTAAGGGTCCAAAAATCCCTAAGGCTTTCTTAATACGTAGCAGAGGGCAACGAAACTTTGCACACACATTCGTGCTGACATTACCCACAGATCTACCATCTCAGATTTTCCAGTAATTAGCTACGTAATTAGCATAGACCATGTAAGTGCATGCAACAACTGTAACAGCTAGCCAAAGCATGCCCGCTAGTCAGCTCAGCGTGCGTACAATGGCCAGCTGTTGCAACTGTTGCGTGCACTCCCTTCCAGGTCCATAGTAACTTTCGTACTTGTTTAGACTACAGTGAATGAAAACACTACAGTATAAAGACACAGAAATGAAATGTAGCAGTATATAGCTTGAGCGAAAGCGAGTAAGGTTAATACTTACCAATATAGTACTTGCCATCGACATCATGTTTATTCATGAGTTCAAGCAGCTGGACTTCAATCTGAGCCTGATTGAAGAATGGCTTCTTGTTCTTAATGATCTTGATAGCGATTTGCTCTTGATCAACGAGGTCATATGCTTTGACCACCTACATAATAACACGTAGAAATAGAAGGGGACTTCGAGTAAGACGTGGCGGGATTATGTCCAGGAGGATATATAATGTGATGTGGCTTATTCTGACAGGATGCACATATTTGGAACAAATGAAGAAAAAATATCAAATTAAACCAGATTCAACAGTAAATAACGGTTTATGCAACGGCCAACATTTTCAAAAGTTCCTAGGAAAATCTTAGGAAGATTTCACATCCTAGGAAAATCTTAAGAAAGAAGGCAAATTCCGAAAACATCTCATGAAAAATCTTAGAAAAGCACTAACCTTGAGTTAGGAAATAAATTTGTAAAATAATTTGTTCTTACTCGTTCGCGATTTAACAGCAACGCCATGTAAATATTATACGAGGTCAAATATTCAGACTACCGGGGGTACACAAAATGCTTACAATATTCTTCTTTCATTATTATTTCTGAAGTTTATTTTCTAAGTCAAGGCTAGTGCAATCCTACCAGTAAATATTTTCCTAAGATTTTCCCTAAAATATTTTCTAAGATACCTTTTTTTCCTAAGATTTTCCCAAGATATGAAATCTTCCTGAGATTTTCCTAGGAACTTTCAAAAATGTGGGTCCAGATCTCAAACACGCCGTGACTCTCAAAGATTATCTGCGGCCCGCAACGACCCACAGCGAATAGCAAAAAAATTACCATTTACCAATAAACGCTGTCAAATGAGCAGCCAGAATTAAGAAACATATGAACTAGGAGTAGATAAGAGTGGATTACAGTAACTCGCCAAACATTTATTTCAAGTAACTGTAGTAAATTTAGCGTCAGTTTAAGCCATAACTGTAGTTTAACTTATGGCTTTAACTGACACTATTATCAACCGCTGCTTATGTAGTCGGGTAGCTGTGTCCTTCTGTGTCTGTGTGTAATCATTTCTTGCGAACGAAATATCTCCAAAAATAACAAATGGATTTTGATGAAATTTTTTAGAGGTGCGGCGTAGTCCATTGACCAGTCGGTTACATTTTGGTGGCGATCTGATAACCACTTCCCATATTTTGCTCCCAATTTTTCTCCCCTATCGCAATGTACTGGTATTCGCCAGATGGCAGCACCATAACGTAAGGCCAACAAGAGAGATACAAATGGCTGCCCAGTGCGGCTCATACGTCTCTCTGTCAAGGACTCTTTCTAGTTTTATCATTCATAAAATGAATATGGCCTGCAGACTAAAGCAATTTTCCAGTGAGGCCCCATACCCAGCTGAGTTCCCTGGTTTAAACAGTGTATATGAGACAGTGCGTGTGGTGCTGAGTAAATCACCTGTCCGAAGGAACCTTTTCCAATGAGAGAGTCGATCTCGTAGCGGTCGTGCCAGCGTTCTCCTGGGTTCACGATGTAATCATGATTCTCATCATCGTAGCCATCATTGATAACCAGTCTCTCCTTCTTCCTGCCTGACAACTCAGCCGACTGCTTCTCACGAGCCCGCTTCTCTGCTCGTACTCGCTTGCGGTGATAGTAGACCTGACGCACAACGCAGTATGCAGATGTCGTGATATATTCTGTCTGCGGTCTGACGCCGAATTTATGCCAAGTGTCTATTTTAAAACTGACGGTTGGGCTACAGGAGCAGCATCTGACCTGTAAAAATCATTCTCAAGACTAGAAAAAGTTGCACTCGACGGTAGCGTCGAGTGCTGTGCGCCTCCGCCGCGATGGCGTGACCTTGAACTTTGACCTTTTGACCCAAAAACGT
>Ga0209679_1000747_pt1 | contig 12435 bp, 13 predicted proteins | sample WorMetHEROISLAND_4_FD_187408 | JGI IMG/M metagenome (GOLD analysis project Ga0209679, IMG submission 187408) | Marine gutless worms symbiont microbial communities from Max Planck institute for Marine Microbiology, Germany - Olavius sp. 2 HERON... ...
GCATACGTTGGTGAAAATCCAATAGTATGGTTTGACTCGAATGGTTTACTCTCATGTACTTACCAAATTAGTGTTCATACATTGAAATGTAAGAACAACGCAGGAAAGTCTATCACTATAACTGGAGTAAAGGCAGGTCATGGTAAATGCAAAGACGACCCAAAATGTGTTGATAAACCTAAGGAAGGCCCTATACCTCCTGGGGAATACAAAATTTACTCTGCAAAACAGACAAAAAGCAAAGAGCATCCTACGTGGATGTTTCTGGGACCAGACTCAGGGAATGAAATGCATGATAGAAAAGGTTTTTTTATACATGGTTGGGGAAAATCTGAGGGTTGCATTACTATCAAAGCTAATTCAGAATTTAAGACTATCCATGACTGGGCTAATCAGGATGGAGGAGGTGATTTGAATGTTACTGAATAAATTTTTCATCGTTATTGCAATGTGCATTCTTCCAGTCACTGTCTTTCCTAAAGAGCTGTCTCCTTTACTATCCGATAAATATGGGTTAGCCGTTCTTGAATCTTCAATGGGTGACCCAACTGTTCCATCCACTTTCGTAGGTGCTATAGATTCACTGTATGAGATAAAAAGAAATAGCGATCAAAGATGTAAAATATATGTTGAGCTTTTGGATTACTATCTCGGCTCGGGACCGGATACTGTGCTACACAAGTTAATTATTAAAGAAGGAAAAGCGATTTTACCAGAACTAAAAAGAAAACTAAAGTCATCGTTAAATTGTTTACCAGAGTTTAAGAAAATATGTGAAAAAGACAAAAAAAACAGAGACAAAATAATTGTTGAGCTAATAAATGAGATTGAGAAATCTGATTTACCCTCAACTAAAAAAGAGAAAAAGAATTAAAAGAAAATATAAGGCTCTAGTATAAAATATTAAATATTGGTGATAGCAAAGGCAGTTGGAGATTAATCTTTAACTGCCTTTTTGTTTTAATTGCCGGTTTAAAATGATCCGATCCTTATCAGGGGAGGTGGGCGGGATTAGATTTTAGAATCAGATCCGCCGCTTTCCTTTGGTGTTGAGTTTGTGCCCCCGAAAAGAAACGGGATCTCAGATCTATTGGAAAACATTAGGGTCTGGTCTTAAATATTAAATATTGGCGAATACAAAGGCAGTTGGAGATTAATCTTCAACTGCTTTTTTTGTTTTTTTAAAAAGATCCGATCCTTACCCGGGGAGGTGCGGAGGGCTGGTGGAGGTGGCGCAGCGGGCGTAGGGAGTGCAGGTATGCGGCAAGGTGACATAATAGGCTTTATGTCTAGCGCAGTGAGGGAAGGCTGGAGGCGTGATACCTGCCTTCCTATTTAACTGCAGGTAGCATGCCGGCAGGCCACGTCTTGATAATGGGCCATTATCAGACGTGCCGAACGAAGCGACTTGCCGCATAGCGGAGCGACCGGAGTCTGCGAAGCCGCCGGAGTCAGCCCGTAGCATGGGTGGGCGGGGTATTAAAATAGACCGGCTGCGAGCGCAGGCAGCGCAAGACCTGTCCTTCAAGGTCTGAAGCCCCCTTCGGCGAGCTCAGGATAAACTCGCACGAAGACGTCACTGCTATTATTTTGCTTTGACTTTTTCAATAAAAGTGGTGGCATCCACAATTTGGATGCCGTGGTAGTGCTTGAGGTTGCGAAGGTGCGGGTCACGTGAGACGATGTAATGCGCCTTTTTCTCCAGGGCACAGGCCAAAAACTTGTTGTCGGTCGGATCGTCGGCTATTTTATCGGTCTGATAGATGCCCTTTGAGATAATGGCTTTTCTAAAAAGTAATCTATAAAACCGGCGGATGTTGTCTTCTGCGGGTTTGAAATGTTCTTTGATCCGCGGATAACTGAGCACCCGGCTTATCTCCTTGATGATCTCGATGGAGGTGACCAGTTCAAAGTCCTGGTTGATCCACAGATCCTGAAGCTGGGCCGACACAGAGTCTTTTGCAAACAGTCCGCTGATAAATAGATTGGTATCAACAACCGCTCTGAGTTTACGCTGCAACACTGGCATCTTTGTGCTTATCCTGTCTTCCTTACGGCATCAACGGCTTCATCCACAATACTTTCAATCTGCTCATCGGTGTAATTTTGCGCCCCTTTTCTCAACTCGGTGACCACGCTGTGCATTTGTTTAGACCAGTCAGCATCCGTGCGTGAGGGCATTGCCTCTTCCAGCCGGCTTTTTAGGATCATGCTGTCAAGAATGGTTTTAATTGCCTCTTTGTCGTGGGGGCTGAGTTTAGATACCAGCTCGAACTGTTCCAGCAGCTTGCGATCGATGATCTTGGCCGCCGCCACCCGTTCGTTTTCGTCAAAGATCAGTTCATCGGCGGATATCCCCAGGGTGCGGGCGATGTTTTTGATCACTTCCAGGGTCGGTGAAGATTTGCCTTTTTCGTAGCGTCTCATCTGAGCAATGCCTACTCCGACCAGGCCGGCCATCTCCTGCTGGGTCAAGCCTCTTTCGTTTCTTAGTTTTGATAGTTTTTGTGCAAACGGCATGACGCAGTCCTCCAGTTGATTTTGTTTGGAGGCATTATAACACGGGTTTTTAAAATCGGCGTTATTATGGGATCGATGCATGATTAAACTCCTTGACATATAGTATCATAAATGATAGCTCGAAGATCATAAAAGATACTAACCATAAAATTGGATTTTTGCAAATATTTTTATTGACAGGCGTCAGGTGGGAGTTTGCAGCAAAAAAAAGCCATCAACCCTTGACTGTGGCGGTCGCAGTTGATGGCTTTGAGCAAAGCCCAAAGGGGTAACCCCCTTTGAGAGCCTTTCTTTTTCTATCGAATCTCCCATCAAAAATCAACCCTGGAAGGAGGTGAGGCACTTGAAAATCAGCAGCCTTGAGACCACGGATATTTTTAGAGGTGCGTATTTTTTGTGCAGAGGTGGCGAGTTGAGCGGAATCCGGTTTAGAAACAATGGCAAGCCGATCGCTTTGTTTTTGATTACCGGCAAGGAACTGGACAAGCTGGATCGAGATTACCGTAGCGGTCAGGCCCTGGTCAATCCACTGCAGTTCAGAGAATCGCTGAACCACCTGCGGGATATCCTTTTTGAAAAACTACGAGAAGGCGAGGGGAGAATGAGAAATGGCGATAGAAAAAGAAAGAATCGAGGCTATCAAACGAGACGTTGACCTGGCAGCCCTGGTAAAGGCCAAGGGTATCGAGTTAAAAAAGAACGGTAAAAGCTACTTTGGTCTGTGTCCCTTCCACGATGACCACAATCCATCCTTATCCATCAACCCTGTAAACAACTTATGGCAGTGTTTTGGCTGCGGTGCCGGCGGTGATGTGATCCGCTTTGTGGAGATGTTCGATCAGGTGGACTTCCCGCAAGCGGTCAATCAGCTCATAGCTGATGGTTCACAGCTCATATTTAAAGGAAAAAAGTCTGCATCTGCTATCGTCCAACCTCTATCCGTAAAAGAGCGCAAGCTTTTAACCCGAGTCGTCTCTTATTATCAACACACACTTACCCAGGACAGCCGGGGGACCAATTACCTTAAGAAAGAGCGGGGAATCACGGACAATCAATCATTAAAAGACTTTGCTGTGGGCTATGTCAACGGCACGCTGCTTGAGATCCTGCCGGAGGATCCGGAAGTGATTGAGGCCCTTAAGAAGATCGGAATCTTAAACAATAAAGGCCATGAGATCTTTTACAACTGCGTGGTGTTCCCGCTTTACAACAATCGGGGTTCCATTGTGAATCTATACGGCCGCAGCATCGAGGATGATCCGGCTTCGCGTAAACGCTACGCCGCGACAAGCGTGACACACCTTTACCTGCCGGGTCGTCGCACGGGTCTGGTCAATCGCCAGGCAGTGAAAAGGTCACAGACCATAATCCTGACAGAATCCATCATCGATGCGTTAACGCTTTATGACCAGGGCTTTAAGAATGTGGTCCCCATTTACGGTGTCAACGGACTTCTCGATGAGCATCTTTCTTTGTTTAACCGCAAAGTCAAATCAGCTTACCTGGCGTTTGATGCCGATGATGCCGGCCGTAAAGCCACAGAGGCAGTATCATTGCGGTTAAAAGAAAAAGGGGCCATGCCCTATATTGTGACGTTGCCGGTAAAAGATGTAAATATCTTTTTTAAGCGCCATACCCCGGAAGAATTTGAGCAGCTTCTTACAAAGGCCAACCCCGGATCCATTGAGCAGTCAGCCAAGGTCAGCAAGCGGGAACAAAGGCTTTACCAAAGGACAGATCATGGTTTTATCGTCGGCTACGGTGAGCGGCAATATGAGGTCAAGGGTCTCCAGCGAGCCGATACCCAGCTTAAGGTGACCATTAAGGCTTCGGCGGATGTGGCCGGCAGCCTGCCGTTTGAGTTGTCCACCATTGATCTTTACTCTTCACGTTCCCGGGTCTGGTTTGGCAAATTGTGTGCGGATCTGTTCGGGGCTGCCGAAGAGCTTATCAAGGAAGACATCGGCAAGATCCTAAACCATGCGGAAGCCTGGCAGCCCAAAAAGCAACAGGCAACGGTCAATGAGCCCACCAAGGCAGAGAAAGCCGAGGCGCTGCGGTTTTTAAAAAGTGCGGATATGTTCGCTGAAATCCTGACCGATTTAGAGACCATCGGTGTTACCGGCGAGAAGACCAACAAGCTGGTGGGTTACCTGGCGGCGGTGTCCCGCAAACTTGATGAGCCGTTGTCGGTGTTGATCCAGTCGCGAAGCGCTGCCGGAAAATCCACGCTGCAGGATGTGATCTTATCGCTGGTTCCCGAAGAAGATTACGTCAAATACACGCGGATTACCGATCAGGCCTTGTTTTACAAGGAAGAAGACTCATTGGTTCATAAGATCCTTGCCATTGAAGAAGAGTTGGGCATGGGCGGGGCAGCGTATTCGATCCGCAATATCCAGTCATCGAAAAAGATTACGGTGGCCGCAACCGGCAAGGATCCGGGGACCGGAAAGATGAAAACCGAGGAATACACGGTCAACGGACCGGTGGCGGTGATGATCACCACCACGGCCGCTGAACTGGAAGGTGAGACCGCCTCCCGATTTTTGTTTTTAACCATCGATGAATCCACCAAGATGACCGAGGCCATTCACCGCATGCAGCGGGAGGCGGAAACCCTTGACGGTCTGATCCGCAAAAAGAAAGGCGAGCACATCGTCAAAAAGCACCACGCGGCCCAAAGGCTTTTAAAGCCCCTGGCCGTGGTCAACCCCTTCACCGCGTATCTGAGTTATCCCAATCGTTCTTTAAGGACCCGCAGGGACCATAAAAAGTACCTGGGACTGATCCGTACGGTCGCCTATTTGCATCAATATCAAAGAAAGATACAGACGGTGGAAGTTGAGGGAAAGCCGGTGGATTACATTGAAGTGACCCTGGAGGATATCGGCCGTGCCAACAAGCTGGCCAATGAGGTTCTGGGTCAATGCCTGGACGAGTTGGCTCCGCCTACACGGACATTGCTGTCCGGCATCTACAAGATGGTTAAAGAAATATCCGGCAAGCAAAACAGCGCCATTGACGAGATCTATTTTACCCGGCGCATGATCCGCGAGTATACCGGCTGGACCGATTGGCAGATCAGAGCGCACATCAAGCAGCTTGAAGATATGGAATATTTGCACGTTCGCATCGGTGCCCAGGGCAAGCAGTACGCCTATGCGCTCAATTATCGGGGGCAAGGCGAGGATGGCGGCAAATGCTATCTGAACCTGACGCCGGTAGATGAGATCAAAAAACTGATGAATAAAAAGAAAGGCGGTTGAACTTCGAGGGAGAAATCCCCCCTTCGAGGATATTTTAACAGCTACGAGGATACTTCGAGGTTCGGCAAGTTGTAGTTATCTGTTTGCAATTAAAAGAAAAAGTTAACTACGTGGTGACTGAGCCGGGAGAAAGAGAGGGGGGAGGGAGAGGGGCTATGGAATGTGGAATTGCGAATGCGGAATGCGGAAGGGGAAAAGGTCTATAATTTATTGGTTTACAGAAAGGTCGAAGGCGGAATGGGGAATTAAAAATGGATTTATTTGTTGCGGTGGCTGAGTACAAGAAGCAGCTGAAGGTAAGGGGTTATGCTCAAAGTACCATCGATGCCTACACCCATAATCTGAATCTGTTCAAGCGCTATTTGCAAGACAAACAACTGTTTGATCTGAGAAAGGTGACCCACCAGGTGATCGTTGAATACCAGCAAAAGGTGGTTGCAGAGCCGATCAGCATGGAATCCAAAGCTCATAAGATCCGGCCGGTCAAGCGGCTGTTTGAGTATCTGACCCAAACCCACCGGCTGCTGATCAACCCCACCGAAGGCATTGTTGAGACCTGCCGCAAGAACCGCAAGCCGGGAATGGTCATCAGTGTCAATGAGATGAAGAAACTCCTCGATCAGCCCAACCTGTCATTGCGTCCTCATCTGCGCAACAAAGCTATCATAGAGATCCTTTACGCCACCGGTATCCGCCTAAATGAGCTGGTGAGCCTTCAAGTCTATCACGTGGACTTAAAGGATAAAGTGCTTCACATCCAGGGCAAGGGCCGTAAACAGCGGGTGGTTCCCATGGGCAAGCGAGCGGCCGGCTATCTTAAAGAGTACCTGGAAAAGATCCGTCCCTGGTGGGCCAGGAGAAACCCCAAAGAAAGAAGCCTGTTTTTAAACCACCACGGGCAGCCACTAACCAGAGACAGCGTTCAGGCCTTTATCCGCAAATACCGTTTATCAGCCGGCATCAAAAAGCCGGTATCACCGCACACCTTCAGAAGAAGCTGCGCCACCCACATGCTGCAGCAGGGCGCCGACATCCGCTATATCCAAAAATTGCTGGGGCATCGGCATCTGAGCACCACCCAGATTTACACCAAGGTTGTGCCAACTGAGGTTAAAGCAACCCATAACAAAACGCACCCGGGAGTTAAAGGCGCAAGGCACAAGGCTAAAGGCCCAGGGTTAAAAAAGGATGAAAGCCATGAAAATTAGAGAACTCATTGCCGATTATTTAAAATATATGAAAGCTCTTGGCCGATCGTATTACACTATCAAAGTCGCCAAATATGAAATAAGAGCCCTGGCTGATTTTATGGAAAAGGAACAGCGTTACAATGTCGAAGATATGACCGGTGACGTATTAAGAAAGTATCAGGAGGAGCTGGCCTTCCGGATGACGGCAAAGGGGCGGCTGCTGAGTCTGGCAACTCAATCAAAGATGCTGAGCATGATCCGAGGGTTTACAAAGTATTTGAAGCAAAAGGATTATCTGATGCATGATCCCGGGGAAAGTATCAGGCTTCCTAAAAAAGCCAAACGCCTGCCCAAATCGATTTTAAACCAAACGGAAATAAAAAAGCTGATGGATGCACCGGACATGCAAACCAACCGGGGGTACCGCAACCGGATCATCTTAGAAATCCTTTATGATACCGGGATCAGACGTTCCGAGTTGGCCGAAATAAAATTGATCGATCTTGATCTGGATGCCGGCTACATCCATATCTGTGGAAAAGGAAATAAAGAGCGAGTGGTTCCCTTGAGCAAGCGAGCGTGCGAGATCGTGCAAAACTATATCCTGGCCGTGCGTTCGTCATTTTTAAATGGTAAGGATCCGGGTTATCTAATTTTAAACCGCTGGGGACAAAAGATGGATCCCAACGGTGTGTGGGCGGTTGTTAAGCGCTGCACCTATCTTGCTCGATTAAAAAAGAATGCAACCACCCATACGCTGCGGCATACTTGCGCAACCCACATGCTAAAAAACGGAGCTCCGGTCCGGCACCTGCAAAAAATGTTGGGACACGAATCCTTGGAATCCACCCAAATCTACACGCATGTCACCATCAACGACCTGAAAGCAATCCACGCCAAATATCATCCATCCGAAACGCTGTGAAACCGCTTAAAATAGGGCATGCTCAGGTATTGACCGACATGAGATCTTTTAACCTGGGGCATCTGAGAGGCCCGAAAAAAAGCGCAATGGCGGCGAAGCGGTTGAAACCCGGATTTTATGCCCCCAGCCCTGCTAATGACGGAATCTTCGATCGGTCTAATTTAACAATCCCCGCCCGCCCTCCAAAGAAATAAGGAAGCCGCTTGTCTATTTTAATGGTCCCGGCTGTCATGCTAAATGCAGTTCTTACATAATCTGTCGTTATCAGACAGAGCATCTATTTTTAAAAAGAATCTAGGGTGCGCCGTCTGATAACGCGAGTTTATGTAATCAGTTAGCATTTAGCATGCCAGCCGGGACCAACACGGAAGGTAAGCGGCTGGCTAATTTAAATATCTATTCCCGCCCACCACCCTTGAAATAAGGATCGGGTCGATTTTAATTGGGCCGAAAGGAACCCATCGATTTTTATTTTGCGGTTAAACAAAAAAGCTCCTTTATTCTTTAACCGCAAACAAAACTTGAGATTATGCCGGTAATGGACTAAACTTAAAACAGCTCTTTTACATAAGGTGACCGGTTGGAAGGTCCCCCCTAAAAAAAGGCCTTTCCGGGGGTCGAAAAGGCTTATCAGAATAGAATCCACCTACTACTATGATCCCTTCGGTAGACGGTTGTGGAAAGAAATAAACGGAATCAGGACTTACTTCGTGTACGCCGATGAAGGGTTGGTAGCGGAAACCGATGCAGCAGGAAATGTCGTCAAGTCCTATGGTTACAGGCCCGGTTCCACATGGACAACTGATCCGCTGTTTTTGAAGGTGGGCGGTCAATATTACTTCTATCAAAATGACCACCTGGGAACACCGCAGAAGTTAACTGCTGTAAATGGAGCTGTTGTCTGGTCCGTGAAGTACTCTTCGTTTGGGGAAGTGACGGTTGAAGTCGAATCTATTGAGAACCATCTTAGATTCCCCGGTCAGTACTTTGACCAGGAGACCAACTTCCATTACAATTATCAAAGATATTATGATCCAAAAATTGCAAGGTATTTAAAAGAGGATCCAATTGGCTTCGATGGTGGGATAAATCTTTACTCTTATGTTTTTTCTAATCCTTTAAACTTATTAGATGCTTTTGGTCTGAAGTCGAAAGCAGGACCTGAAGCATTTTGTTGTAATCCTGATGGTACTGTCAACACAGATCCCAAATGCTGTAAAGATAAGTCTCCACATGAAAAAGCCGCAGCATGGGCTCAATACATGTACGAAAATCCAGATAGTACTAATTGGAAATTCTATACCTCTAAGTATAATGCTGATAAAAATAGACCGCAGGGCTACGATAGGTGTAATACATTTGTTTGGGACAGCTATAGGAAAGGTGGGAAAGTACCTAATTCTAAAATTCCTAAATCCTCCGATTATCCGAAATGGCCAGCTTTTGCAAATGATATAGCAAATACTGAATTTGAGAATGAAAAACTTTCTGTTGTTGATAGTGCATTTGATTTACAACCTGGAGATATTGTCGCATGGCCAAGTAATAACGAGGAAAGCGGCCATACAGGTATAATTGGATGTAACGGCAGAATAATTAACGCCAGAAGCGATAAAATTGATAGTTTTCGAGTCATTATGGATTTGGATTCTTTAAAGTATCGTCTATGGCGTAGATCACCTGTATACAGGAGACCGAACTTTTAAAGCATAGAAATCAAATGAGTGAATTCAAATGTAGGTCAACAATGAGAACTTTCGTAAATTTGGCGATTTTATGTTTATTCGTTATTATCGGATGCTCTATTGACAATGGTTCTTCTTATAAAATTTTGGTAAAGGATACAAATGAAAAATCAAAATATAGGATAGTAATTCAAGATTATAATTATTACTACTGGGCAATATTATACAAAGAAGAAGCTCTTTCCTCAGTATGTAGTTGTTTTCTCTGGTCAAGTAAGAAACCTTTGCCAGAATCAGAAATGCCAGCTCCGTTTAACGGAAATCCACCAATCTCGGAGAAATATGCATCTAATGAAGCTCTTTTCGAGAATTTTATTGATGAAGAATTAAGGATTATCTGGAACAAAAAAGGGGACACCTCTGTTGTTTTAATAAAAGACAATCCTATCTGTCTGCTTGATGGAACAAATCATAAAAGCTTTTCAAAATCAGTTAAGGAAGCTGGACCATACGGCTTGCCGTGGGATGATTATGTATTTAATAAACATTTTGAAAAACCGTTATAAGTCCGTTTAAGTTGTAATTCGAGGAAGAAGCCAAGTCGCATCTTAATAATTAATTATTGATGAAAGCGAATAGAATTAGGTAACGTTGTTGACTGAGTTGACTTGTTGGAGCTAAAAGAGTTAAAACTGGTTTAAATTACTGAAGAAGGTGAAGGCAGTTGAAGATTAATCTTTGACTGCCTTTTTATTTTAATTGCCGGTTTAAAATGATCCGATCCTCAAGGGGTGGTGGTCGGGGGGAAGGGCAATTAAATCAGCCAGCCGCTTCCCTTCGGTTTTGGCGCTGACTGGCGTGCTAAATGCAAATTGATTACATAAACTCGCGTTATCAGATGGAGCACCTTAGAATCTTTTTAAAAATAGATTGCTCTGTCTGATAACGACAGATTATGTAAGAACTGCATTTAGCTTGACAGGCAGGGCCATTAAAATAGACAAGCGGCTTCCTTGTTTTATTGGAGGGCGGGCGGGGGATATTAAATCAGCCCGGCTACGGACTTATGCGCCGATTGCATTCGCTCCGCGGGCCGTAGTGTTTTTAAATTATTCCAGGATACCAACAAACTCGGAGGCCCGGATTACGGGATCATTGGTAATCAGCGGGAGGTCAAGGTATCTGGCGGTGGCGGCAATGAGCCGGTCGTGGAGCTCGGGGATGTCGGTGATCTCAGATGCGGTTTTGAGGATCTCCAGACTCAGCGGTTCAAACTGGTAATTTTGGCTTCTTAGCAGATCCTCGGTTTGAAAAAGACTGATGTCGATACGGTTTTTTTCAAAAAGATATAGCACTTCCATCAATACAATTGCCGGAATAATAATGGTGCTTTGTGCCTTGTCGGCGGCTAAAAAGGCCTGCTGAGACCTGTCATTGATAACCTTTTTGCCCATCATGAATTTGACCAGTGCCTGGGTATCGGTCACAAAGCTATCCATTGCTAAATTCCTGTTCGAGGTGTTCCCATGTCTGCTTTTTAAATTTTTTCAGATCCGAAAAATCGATATCATAGTCTTTCAAAATGCCTTGCAGCTTAAGCACCTTTTTTTCTTCCAACTGTTTTTTGTGCCTCATAAAATCGATAAAATTGGCAATCGCGCTTAGATCCTGCTCGGTAAAGCCGATTAGCTTATTATATATATTGTGTTTGGTTATGGCGGCTTTGTTCATTTTTTTTCTCCCGTCCTTACAACTGCTCAGGCGCAGCCAGGCTTTGAAATTTGTTCTTCAGGATAAAGGTATCCAGGATCTCCTTGATGGTTCCCTTATCTTTTTCACTGAGCTTATCAATTTCCTCAAATCTTCTCAACAGTTCTCTATCTTTGATATTGACCTTGGCCGCTTGGCCTTCAGCCTCAAAAGCTAAGTAATCCAGCGACACATCGAATATATCCGCTAACTTAATCAGCACATCCGTTGAAGGGGTATTGCGTCCGCGTTCATAGGCGGAGACTTGTTTTTGATGGATCCCCATTTTTTGGGCCAGTTGAGTCTGTGACCAATTTTGTTCCTGTCGCAGTTGCCTGATGCGCTCTTTGATAGCCATCTTTAATTACCTCTTATGTTAGAATATCGTGTTGTTATTCATAGTATATTATTTGAAACGAGAAAATCCAGTAAAAATTACCATATATGGCTTGACATAAGGAAGCGATTGGGGTATTTTTTATCCCAAATAGCATTACACTTTTTTAAGAAAGGAGGTGATTTTTTGATTGAAAACAGCCTTGAGACCACGGACATTTTTAGAGGAGCCTATTATTTGTGTCGGGGTGGTGAGCTGAGCGGGATCCGCTTCAGGCGTAATGGCAAACGGATTGCCTCTTTCCTGTTCACCGGCAGGGGCCTGGATAAACTGGACAAACAATATCGAGACGGTCAGGCCCTGGTCAACCCGCTGCAGTTCAGGGAATCGCTGAATCATTTACGAGATATCCTGTTTGAGAAACTACGAGAACAAGACGATCGGGCTGAGTCACACTTGAGGCGTGACTACGCCACGACAAGGGGAGAACGATATGATAGAAAGAGAAAGAATCGAGGCTATCAAACGCGGCGTTGACCTGGCGGCCCTGGTCAAGGCCAAGGGCGTTAAACTGAGAAAAAACGGCAAAAGCTATTTTGTACAGTAAATCCGGGACGTTGTTGACTGAGTTGACTTACGAGTTCCTATAGAAAATCATTGCTGTCCAAAATAATTTGAAAATCAAATACTGCCTTTAATAAAAACAGGCAGTTATAAACGGGAAATTAGTGATTTAGAAATCAGGTTGTACCTTTTCAAA
>Ga0209679_1000749_pt1 | contig 12430 bp, 6 predicted proteins | sample WorMetHEROISLAND_4_FD_187408 | JGI IMG/M metagenome (GOLD analysis project Ga0209679, IMG submission 187408) | Marine gutless worms symbiont microbial communities from Max Planck institute for Marine Microbiology, Germany - Olavius sp. 2 HERON... ...
CTTATAAGATGTTTTTGTAATTAGCAACATCTTAACATTATCGCAAGTTTGACTTACGATTATCGTAAGTTATTATCACATCGTAAGATAATCTTAAGATTTTTTTGTAATTAGCCCTCATATCTATAACAGGCTAGAGTAGCTGGAACAGATTATGAAATTACTTGATGTGTTGTATTCGTAATGTCAAATAATGTAAAACGAAAGCCACAAATAAGTATCTAAACATGAATATAAACCGTACATCAGCGTGAGCACTTGATATGCACGATACCGTCAAATAAAAATGAGCTGTATACGTTAAGAGGGTTTACTTACACATACAAACAGAAATATCAATCCATATTTCAAAGTACATAATCAAGCTTGGACACGTGGAAACGAAGCCACAATCACACAAAATGACACAGTGGTCCTGGACGGTGTTAGTTTGTCAGTTTTAACTTCCTTCTGAAATGTGTTCTGTGATAGGCTGCTGTAATGTAGGCTGTTTCGCAATGGTGCATCCACAAAGGACCAAGTTCTGCTGTCCAGCTGATGTCTGGACTCTAGGCAACTGGATATATCCAGTCAATGGAGAGTACGAATGTGGATGACCCAAACAACTTTGTGCAGGTCAAATAATTAATAAAAACAGAAACTGAACTATCTGTTAATGAAAAATATCTGAGCAATTAGTTAAAAGGAATCTATAACATTAATCGAGAAAATTATGTCGAAAAGAAATCAAAGTCAAACGTTACAACACAAATGTAAGTAAAAATGAAAGTAAACGTGAAAAATATGTGAAACCCATATGACAACGAATTAGTTTATTTGATTCACTCAAGCTCACAGGGATGTTAATGTTACGTCAAAAGCAAAAGTTTAATGATTGTGGATGCTGTGTACATCTTTCATAAACTTACAAGCAAGGTTTCATCGTCACTGGGGTCCTCAGCACAGCTTTGACCTTGTAGCGACCTTGACCCGGATCCCACGACTTCGAAACACAATTAATTGATTAACTGTTGTATAGAATATTTGTATACGACTTTAACTAAAACTTACAACCACTCTGGAGTCATTTAGGTATAACACGTAACCTTGGTCTGACCTTGACCCTGGGATCATGTGACCTTCATGACAGAAATGTCATCTTTGCATAGTACTCCATTATATATTCATATCTGATTGTGATACTTCAAGACATTCAGGAGATATGGGGTCACAAAGTTTTTCACACGTGACTTGTAGCGAACTTGACCTTAAATCACCGACCAGACGAACAGGACGGCCATGAGCCTCCAACTATGCCCTACCTGTAAGAAAAGTTATAACTTCAGATCTACTGTACTTCTGGAGACATGGGGTCGCAGTTTTTCACGTCTGACTTTGTAGCAACCATGACCTTGACCCTCGACCTTCAAAACATGATGGACGTCAGCCTCCCACCATACTCTAGCAATAAGCAAAGTTTCAATGTCAGATCTGCTGTACTTACTGAGACAGCGCTTGATGTAAAAGCGTTACTGCCTACCCACCCAATCAGCACCCCAGAGCCTCAGCTGTGCTGAGGAATATTGTCATTAACAAATACATGAACTCACAATTTCAAAGACTGTTTTCTAAACAGTAGCAAACAGCAAAATTAAACTACTACTACTTACTGTATTTATTCAACCAGCCTACTTTCCTGAGTTAATACAGGTTAAGCGGGACCCCTAAGCTGCTGAAACTGCTGCAATAGATAAACGAAAGACATAGCAAATTAAACATGCTCATGAAGGTATTCATCAGTACAACAGACATGTAGCATTATAATCGGACACACATTCAATTAGCAGATTAGTGGCATTTATGACAAAAATAATAAAGCACACATAACAGACAAATTTTAAAATATACTGCAATAACAATGAACAACTGGTGATGACAATTGTCTCGTCGGCCTTCGCATCACCAAACAAACTCAGTTCTTTGCTGCAGTAATATGCATCTGTGAAAACTCTTTGTTACACCACAAGCAATTTAACAGATCAGTTCTGATTAAATGCAGTTTACTATTAGCTGCCAATAAAGTTAAAGGAATAATGATTTGAAACAACAATGTGAAAACAAGCTATGATTCACACTTTGCAATAACCAAAGTGAAATTACGCACCCTCACGCTCAGTTATCAAACATATAGCACACACATAAAAAACCATAGTTAATTCTAACGCTATCGTAATTCCTCCTAAAAATATATTAGGTTGACTCAGCCATCCCCTCCATGGGACGGTAAAATGAATATCAGCTTTCAGGCTGAGTAATAATAATAAATGGGGATGGTGGGTGTTGACAATAGCAGCCTAAAGGCAGACTCACCGCCCATGTTGACTGGCTGAGTCTGAGCTTGATGCTGTTCTGCATTCAGCAAATGAACCAGGTGAATTCTCACAATGGCAGTGCCACGATTACTGCGCCATTTCCATACTATCATAGTTATTATTATTTAAACAAGCACGAAAGGTACTATTGGACCCGGAAGGCACCCGCTTGCTTACTTACTCTACTATGTCATTACGGTAAGCCCCGCCTGTGCATAAATATTCATCAATACACTGGCTGCAGCAAGCCGCTGCAGTGTTAGTGCAATGAAGGTTCAATGTCAAGTTTTAAATCGATAACATGAAACCAACTTTGCTAATTACTCACTAACTGCAAATTAATGTAAAAATGTCAGACAGTAGATCTGTAGGTAATGTCAGCACAAATGTGCATGCAAAGTTTCGCTGCGTTCTGCTGCGTATTAAGAAAGCCTTAGGGATTTATAGAGAACTGATAACAACAATAACAACCACAACAACCACAGTAGCGTTTTGGGACCCGCCTTCCGGGTCGAAAAATACCCTTGGTAGTAAAGATCCCAAGGGTTAAAGTTACAATTAAAAACTGAGCTGGGATGGCTATTGTTCCAGACAGTCGATAGTTATTAAAGTTATTATTATTATTACTGGTACTTCAGTAGATACTAGTCAGAGATGGCAATATTTGGTATTTAACAAACTGCTGGCAAGCAATGTTGCTCTTTGGCATTAAACACGTCAGCACATGACAACTTCAGCATAAGACTACAGAATGGACTCTAAAACAGCACCTGGCATTGTACGAATGTTAAATGTTGGGCACATTTCCGAGACATCTTATTCACGCGTCACAAAATGGTGCAACAAAAAACAACTATTAGTGATCACAATACTGATCACAGACGATTAAAGACACTCATCCGTAATCACAATCTTCACTCCATAATCACAATCTTCACTAAACTACGACAACAAAAGTAGGAGAAAGTACACGGACTGGATTCGGCAATAATGCACATCATAAGTCACATCACGCCGGCTATTTTTGACGTCTTGAGCATCAACATTTCAGTACTGACTACAACCCAATACTAACAAAATATACAACAAAACTACTACTGCTGCCATTACTTTCGATTTTTCTAACAATTGAGATGTTCCATTCAGTTACTCCGGCATAGGCTGGGTTCTACAGAAGTGAACTTTTTTGCAACTGTTATAGCAGAACTTTTCACGACACGTATGTCCTATGTGACACCCAACTAACAGCATCAAAGCACCAAAAATTACATAAAATGGTGATATCATTCAGCAGCACACTGATCATTCGGCAATGTCACAATTCCATAATATCACAGTTCTATCATTTTTGCTGTTGTCATTAATGTGGGTATAAACTGCAGTTTTGTGCATTTATGACAAATAGGTATGATGAGTGCAGACAATAGCTACGTACAGGCAGACTCTCATATCTTCACTGTCACGTTTATTAATTACCTCCGCTGTTAAGAAAAGAGGTCATGTTTGTACCAGTGTCTGGTTATCTGTCTGTCTGTCTGTCCACTATATTACTGAAAAAGTTATAAATTGATTTTGATAAAATTTTTTTGGAGAGGTGAGGCGTGACCCAAGGACCAACCGATTAAATTTTGGTGGTGATGGGGATCATGACATGGATCCAGGAATATTTTAAAGGATACATAGAGCAGATAGCATTCAGTCAGTTTTATTTGCCAGGCGGCAGCATTAGTCTTGGCAAAAGTGTATGCTCTCTGAGCCATTCTAGTTACCTGCATGATTTATGTATGGAGCCCAAATCAGTTTGCTGCTCGGTCTGAGGGTAAGTGGGTGAACTCACATGATGGCAGTGCCACAACGATAGCACCATAAACACCGACAGTATTATTATTACAACACAGAACAATAAAAAACAGCTGAATGCAAACTAGATGAACTATTCATTGTCATATCATTGATAATTGATCACAATCCCTGCACTGCGATGGATTTGGCCAAAACAAAGATTAATATGTCAACAGAAACAACATACACACCGATACAAATGAGTAGCCAACATAATCAGCTGTTAATGCCTCTTTACCACGTGAAAACGATAACTGATATTTGTCGACAGTGTCAAATGACACAGAGCTCCGGCCAACGTGGTACAGTCGTTAGATTTAATTTTAAAAAAGCACGAAAAATGCTGGCGAATCCCGATCATACGTCACAGTCTTCTTAATATAAACAGTGTTTTGTCACTACTTTTACGATTTCTTTTACCTTCATCGCCATCGGTATCTTCATTCAATACTCACACTCGTATTTCACTGCAGCCTACAACAGCGTTTAAAATGTAAATTCAGGAGCCCCAGAACCTCCGGCACTAGACCACCTGTCACTCGATCGGACGGTCCCGGCAATGTAACAATTGGGCTTTGTAAATGCAGCCGACAGAAGGAAAAAAAATAACACGAATGAAGAAACCACAGTGCATACTACAATGCGTTAGTTTATCACTGCATCAAAGCAACTGCAGCTCAAAGTTTTGTGACTCCTGGCACAGTCTGCCAACTGCAACTCGTATCCTTTAGAATCCCACTTTTCACTGTGGCCTACTCAAGGGTGTTCATGATGTTAATGGATCTGAGTGATCAGAGATGGGCAAATATGCTCGATGGCATTGTATCGTTGGACAATGTTACATTAAACACTGGCTGACAGGTCAAATATTTCAATAATTAACGGCTCAAGTTCATCCAGTTTCATGTTAAGTAGCATCAACGTATGCTTCTCATTGAGATCTCGAATGTTGCAGAGCTGCTGTAGCAGGCGTGGTAGCATCAGTGGCTCTGACGGATAATGGACTGCGAGGTATTCACGGAGGACTCCAGCATACTCCTCCTGGATACGAGCAACCACTGGGATACTGGACGGCCGAACACGATCCGCAGAGAACACAGTCATGACGATCAGTAACATCAACAGGACATTGTCACGGCGAGTCGATCGCAGCAGCGCCGTCACAAACAACCTGTACTGCTGGATAAACCGCTGGCTGTCTGGAGAACCCAATTTTAATGATGCTGCGGACACATGGTGATCCTTACCTTCTTTGTGGACCTGCAATAACAAAACAGAAGATTTTCACATAACCTGTTCATTCCTTTACTCGTCATTTTCACGCCAGCAATGATTAATGCAACACACACTGACACACTGGAAAGCTGGCATTACCATCAGCACCACTCTTTCAGTGCTTTGACGCTGTTGGTTCGGCGACGGTAAGGGCAATTGGCCTGTAAAAAGTACAGCCACAACAGTGTTCCTGACTCACTATGACAGCATGGTGGCAGCATGCCGTCTCCAAGTCAAGAACACTGGGTGAGGTCAAGTTCCGCTAAGTGAAAAGTCTGAGACTAACTGCTTAGACAAAAGAACTCTAAAGTTTCGACTTAACTCAGAGCTCAGATCAGACTTTCGTCTTTGACTTTAGTCTTAGCGGTAAACTGTGTTGTTATTGTGGACAGTATTAATTTAAACTGAGAAAGGAATTAACAAAATACCGGTAAATCTGTTTTTTAATTTTTCATTCAGTACTTACTTATTTTACATGCCGTGAACTTTGACCGCAGATGTATTTTGTTTTAAGACCTAACCTGACCTCTGTTTGGTCTTAGACCGAAGTTAAGCACTAAGACTTAAGATCAAAATGCATTTCTTGCTGCCAAGTTCAGCTTAACTTTGGTCTTAGCAGTTTTCTTGACTTAAGTCACGACTAAGTCAAAAGTCTAAGACCAAAAATTCGGTCTAAGAATATTCTTAGACCCAGTCTTACGTCGATGGAATACTTTATTTATCTTAAAAATTCCCAGAAGAAAACGAGAGTGGGTGTTTTATCAGAATACAGTGACACACTGCATCAGTGCTGTGTTTAGTGCCTTGGTGTAAGGTATCTCTTGCAGCCACTAGCTTGCCTTGCCCTTTCACAACTTGTTTCTATTTCAGCCTTGCGGGCCCTTGAGGGTTCTGTGATCCCACAGCTGTGGTTGCTGTGGAGCCCTAAACACAAGCACTGATCAAACACACGTTAGACAGAGAGCAACAGACCTGCCATGACATCGAATCATAGTTAAACATCTTTGACGATCGCAGCACCAGCACCTCGACAATGGCACCCTTCAGCAGTGAGATCTGGTCTTGCTGATCCAACTTGTGAAAATGTGCGAGGTTCTTTGCCATCTTTACAAGCCGGCGTACCGACGTGTCGGCCATGTTGACAAACTGCACGTTAGATGGCGCTGCAAGCGGCTGATGTTCCATTGTGTGGTCAAACGATATCTGGAAGGCGTGGATCACCTGCAGGTACAAATGTGATAACACACGCTAGTGGCCTTAACAAACTGTATTGCTATTGTGCTGTAAATTGATTTTAACGAGTTTTTAATTACTGTTGTCATCATCATCAGTTTTTCACCATTTTTGGAAACCACACAGCAAAATCTCCTATACCTGGCATAAAGCAATGAACAAGAGTTAGCAACCCTGCTGTTGCTGTTGCTCCTCCTCCTCCTTCTCCTCCTCCTTAGGAAATGTCAAAGCAGGACTTTTACAAGCAGTCGGGTGCCCTTCCTGTCACCCAACCAACAGCGTCAAAGCAGTGACAGACGAATGGTGGACAACGGGTGAGGTAAGTTCCGCTAAGCAGAAAGTCTAAGACAAAAGTCTAAGACCCAAGTTTGGTCTAAGACCCAACTTAAGACTGAACTTGACCTCACGACAAAGACTGGGTCTAAAAATATTCTTAGACCAAATTTTGGTCTTAGACTTTTGTCTTAGTCCTGACTTAAGTCAAGAAAACTGCTAAGACCAAAGTTAAGCTGAACTTGGTAGCAAGTTTCTGGGAATTCCTAATGACAAAGTAATGCATTTTGGTCTTAAGTCTTAGTGCTTAACTTCAGTCTAAGTCCAAACAGAGGTCAAGTTAGGTCTTAAGTGTCGACTTAAGCTTAAAGTTGTGTGCATAAGCTTACTGAGTGCAATAGATAAATAAAATATTGTAATTTTTTATATTCATATGAGCACGAACCCGAAACTCTTTACTGCAAACTCCCCCTAGAGAAAGCAATCATATAAGCGAGACAGACTGGTGAATGTACGCCAGGATTATAATTATAAACCTGTCAGCTTTGCAGTTATTAATAGCAGATATAAAAAAATTAAAAAAAACGGTTTTACCGGTATTTTGTTAATTTCTTTCGCAGTTTAAATTAAACAACAGTTTACCGCTCAGACTAAAGTCTAAGACTAAAGTCTAATCTGAGCTGCGACTTAAGTCAGAACTTTAAGAGTTCAGCTAAGACTTTTGTCTAAGCATTTAGTCTAAGACTTTTCGCTTAGTGGAACTTGACCTCATATGTTTAATGACCTCACGAGGTGGCGCATAATAAACATGCACATAACAGAAATCAAATGATCAACTCTACAATATTCATCATTACACTACAACACAGTGTTTTGTAGAAATTAACTAGAAGACATGCCCAAGCGTCGCCCTGCCCTCCACAATAACGCCTCCGACACACCTATCAGTGGGTGGAGGCATAAGAAGTTCACAGGTACAGGCGTTTCAGCATCAAACGTGCAAGAATCAGTGTGACATACATGTGATTTTTATGATGAAAACCTTGCAACATGCAACAACTCAATGTACATCTGATGAATGATGATCTCTTAAAACATGGCTCTTGAAGTAGCTCTGTTACTTAGGCATTTTGTGACTGACTGATTGATTGATCTAACCAAAATCAGTCACAGTCATTGACTAAACCTTCACGTGATGCAGACACAAACCTCCTCAAGACGATCGATGCACCACTGCGGCAAGTCGCGCAGCATGCTTCGATCGACTGTTGATGCAATAACATGTGTCAGCTCGGCTGGTTTCAGCTCTTGTTGTCCTACATCAGCAGATGTGCAGCTGGTGGACGACTGAGATTCTGGAGACACTGCTGCAGCTGCAGGGTCAGGGCTGTCTACAGATGCTGATGAACTACAAGCGCTACTGCCCATCCTCACATCTCGACGCATTTTGTTCTCTCGAATCTTCTGACAGCGCAACTGCTTCTGCTGGTCACCTGCAAAACATCTGTTGTTGTTGTTGTTGTTGTTATTTTATTGTTTGTTTGTTGTTGGTGGTGTTATTATTATTATTACATCTGCCGAAGGAAGCAGGTCATGTTTTAGGTCTGTCTGTTTATCTGGCTGTCCACTACATTTCTCAAAAAGTCATAAATAAATTTTGATGACATTTTTTGAAGGAGTGGGGCATAGCCATAGGACCAAGTGATTAGACTTTAGTTGAATCATGATCCAGATAAAGGAATTTTTCTAAAGGATACATATCACAGACAACATTAAGTCAGTTTTATTTGCTAGGTGGCAGCACTAGCCTCGGTGGACGTTTGTGTTGTCGCAGCGCTTCTAGTTGTTGTGATTCATTATTATTTTTTTAGCCGCAGGCTCGAAGATATTATAAGCAAGTAATGACTGCGAACGGCATTTACTCTGTGTTGAAAGTTGCCCGGAAGGCAACCGCGTTCCCCCTCTGGAGGGCTATAGAGAGTCGCTGGAACAAGAACGTGGACTCTCTCTAGGCTCCTCTGTAACAGCAGTGATTCGTCGGCCGATCTCTTGGACCAACTCAATGGCCAGGTGGTTCCATGCACCGGCAGTCTCGATTGCCACTGGAGAGAAGATATGGGTGTTTGCCAGTTCTGCATATTTGGCAATTTTGTTGACTGCTGCTTTGTTGGCTGCTGCGGCTGGCTCTGTTGCAGTGTCACCAATGTGTGAGTCAGCAAACGTGTCCAGCACTGTCACATCCCAAGCCAGTGGTTTACCTGTAGCCCAAGGCAGCAAAGTGGTACCGTCTGGGCGTTTTCCGCTTTGTACAGTGAGACTGGCTCTTTCACTGCCGGAATCTGTGCTCGTTTGATGGCTCTCCATATGATGTCGTTCACGTCACAATGACGCTGTTGTCTTGGAGAGCTTTTACGGCACGCAAAACCATGCAAGCCACGAGCATCGACCAGTTTGCCACAGATGCACGTGTGAGGCTCACAGGCTTTACATCCCAATCTGTGGGTTACGGCTAGCCTGATGGCTTCATCTGAGAGCCTGAGACACACCGAGGCGACAGGAGGTGCATGAAGCCAGTCGCCCGAGTGCGAAGAGGCTGCTGCCAGCAGTCTGGCCTTGTCCACATTACTGGGAGCTCTTGAGTGGATGAGAGCTTTGTGCTGTTATTATTATTATTCTTGTTGTTGTTGTTACTGCTATTATTATTCTAAATATGGCACACAATTGTAGAGGTAAAGGCAATACTTTGTTTTGTTCAGAAGTGATAAAACTGGTAAATAGAACAGAAGCCTATGCACTCTCATAACCACGTGTCACTGGGTCACATCCTCATCAACTATCCTGAAACATAAGCTGTCTAGTGAAAGAACACTCAACAGCCAGTCAGCAGCTGTACAGACTTACTCAGAATGAGTTCGCGTTTCATTCCAACAGTAAAACATTTCTGCAGTCGACATCGCTTGCAGTATGAGCGAGACTCCATGGTCACCTCACATGTACCGCTACATCGACCTCGTATTTCCTATCAATCACCAACAAACATGTCACTATGGCATCTCTAAACACCTCTCCACTAATATATAAATATACACTGTTGTCTAATAATCTATTTTCTGTGCTCACCACAGCTTAGACTTGAAACTGCTCAAGACAGATTTGTTCCACATTTTTGACTAACAAGTCTAGATGGCACACACTAATAGCAGCAATAAGCTGATGACCTTGATACCCTGACCTTCTGCTTAAGAATGTTTACTGCTAATACATCCTCCATGCTTTCACTAAGACTGAAGTTTGTAATGTCATCCACTTGAAAGTTACTGGTATTGCACATTTCTTGAATGAGCATTACGTGGCTTGTTTCCCTTTAACTTGGACCTCTTAACTGCATAATTTCTCGGCATGTATTACTTTCCGAATACTACATCGCTAATACCAATGCTAAAGATGCTAAGATTACCTCTGCATCAGTTATGGCACATTTCGTGGCTGGACATTATGAAATCTGGTGACCTTGACCCTTGATCTCTTGACCTTCAAATGGCATAGGGAGTTCCTCGTGGGTACAAGTGGTCTAGTAGTTGGAATATCGGACTCGTAACTTTCAGGTTGCAGTTCGAATCTCACTTGGGTCATTTGCAAGCAACCTTGAGCAAAACCCGCTATGTGTTCAGGTCAACTCAGCCTCCTACCCTTCGCGGGACGGGAAATTAGTAGCTTACGAGCTATGGGGTGAAGGCTTAGTGTGGCTGATTGGGGTGGTGGCATGTCTGTGTGCTGCAATGCAGGTCCAACTGCTGGTAGCAAGCACAATGGATGGCCGCATAATGCGGCGCCACGTTATAATTAGCTCATACATTCAGCTGCCACTTCCGAGATCGTAAAGCGTTTCTGGACACGAATCTGACTCGCGTAAGCAGCGCTATAGCATGTACCTCGACCCTTTACTCTTGTTATGGACAACCTGAACAGGACTTCCAAATTCAAGCTTCCTACATTATTTCATTCTTCATCTACAAAACCAGATGATACAGGCAGATGAAAAGCAATAGGTTTACCTTGTGACTTTGAAGTTATGCTTCACAATGATTATTATCTATAGTACTCCCACATTTCCACAATTTGAAGTTTGTACAGCCTTCCATTCAAACACTGTGACACACACTATGGCACGTTTTTGGTCTAAGTATTATGTAGCCTTCAAACCACGACTTTTGATCTCAAAACTGGTCCACTAGTTACAAGAAACTGCCAACCTTCATGTCAATTCTGAGCTTTCAAGACAACTTTGTTCTACACTTAGAGGAAGGCACAGTAAAGAGGGGCAGACAGGGTACAATGTACAAAGCGGCCTCCTACATGTAAGCAGAGAGCTGTCTGTATACCATATGGCAGTCAATATACTGCTTAAAAAAGAACAAAAAAACTATACCTTTGTTCGCTTGCACAATCTGAATAAAAAAATTTTGGACCACACATCCGAGGGAATATTCATTCTAGGTATCCAAAAGCAACCGAACTACTAGTTTAATGGACGTACTTGTTACCCTTGGCATAATAAATAATGATGATGGTAATGACGACAATGACTACAATGATGATGATGATGATGATGACATAACTAGACAATTACATAGTGTCTTAATAAAAAGGCCCCACTCTGTCTTCACTCATAACTTTGACACATGTCAACCGATTTTCATAATTTTTGGCAGACATACACCGTAGGACAGCTGCAAAAAGGATTGTGCTTCATGGGACATCAGAATTAACTGGTCCTTGGGCAAACGTATGACCTTGACCTATGATCTTTTGATCTCAAAACCTAATCACTTATCTTTGTCCCAAGAGGCACTACTGCAAAACGTTTGGTGAAAATCCATCAATGCATAGCACAGACATCATGGAAACAACATCATGGGTGGACGGACAGTGACACATGCACACACATACAGACGGACGACATAACAACATAATGCCCCTGGGCTCTGGCACCGCCTAACAGTGGCAGGGACATAACAAAAGACACCAGTCTATAGAATAAATTACCAGAATAAATTTCATTAAAGTGAAACAAAAGTAAAAGCTAAAGTAAAAACTAAAATTAAAACGAGCTACTAATAACGCAACTAGATGAGTGGCAATGCCCAGCCTTATGACCGCTCGTTGGGTGGATCAGAACTCCGGTCCTATTTTTCGCCGTATGTGGACAAAAGTAGACCGAATTAAGTTTGTATGCGGGAATTGTCCGTATTTGCAACGCCCCTTCCGACTGACGATGTCTTGTTGCGTTCCGGAGATAGTCGCTAAAGTGTCCGAAATCGTGGCGAAATTTTGATGTTTTGAGCCACCAAATTTCGGAGAAAAGGGGCAACCGAAATTTATGACCGAATTTTATAAGTCTGGGTCACCATCAAACATGAGGAAAAGTTTGGTGACGATTGGCCAAACGACCTCGG
>Ga0209679_1000750_pt1 | contig 12428 bp, 13 predicted proteins | sample WorMetHEROISLAND_4_FD_187408 | JGI IMG/M metagenome (GOLD analysis project Ga0209679, IMG submission 187408) | Marine gutless worms symbiont microbial communities from Max Planck institute for Marine Microbiology, Germany - Olavius sp. 2 HERON... ...
ATCATGGACAATACTGTATTGGTGATGCTGCTGAGAGATGATGTTGCTGAAAGACAATGCTGCTGAGAGACAGTGTTAAACTTGATGCTGATGCCATGATGTCAGTGAACTAATCTACATCTACATTAATCTGATGGTCGCATGAACAGTCATCAGGCCTCTCTGTCATTAGCAGAAGACTCCTGATGGTAAGAGCGAAATTCAACACCAGGACCTGGACAGACAATGACATTATGAAAGAAACACATGATTTCATTAATGCTGTGCTGTTTTGTGTATTTGTGAGTTTTATTTCGTTATGCTGTTAAATTTGTACCTTGCACAATGCATATGTGTCCTATATTTTTAAAATGATATGACCTTGACACAGTATGACCTTGACCCACCAACCTACTTCTTCCTTAATTAGTCCCATATTTTTTATTTAATACTTTTGCAGTAGACATTGTGAACGAGAGTTACAAAGTCATGCACACCGTTGTCCATTGTGAATTTTGTGCCATTGTAGTTGCCTGTTATTCACATTTTTTACACTACCAGCTATGTCCTAGAAGCCGATTTGTGACCTTATACATGACCAAAACTGACAAAGCTTTCTGGTTAGTCACATTGACTAATTTTTAGTTGCTTTCTTCTACCATCAATACTGTGGTTATGCATATAACTTTTTTAGTTACATTTTTAGGTCCACCAGTACTGATGGCCTATGGATGTTATGCTATGTGGCATGAGTCAACTAAATTTTACATTTATGAATGAAGCTCTACTTCGTTCATAGTTAGTAATTGTCATCATCGAATCTTGACGGCCATGTGCCATGGGGAACGCATTGTCCCTGCATATTAATTCATGTTATAATCTCCAATCCTTGATCGCCAGGTGTGAACAAGTTTTCTTAAACTTGTGTGTATTAACCCTAACCCTATTTCATACGAAAGAAATAATAATAAGAAGAAGAAGAATAACAATTCGTATGATGGAATTAGTCTTTCATTCATACGATACGAAATAAATTTTTTTATCACTGTCCCTTGTGGGTCACCGTAGAACATGGTCTTGAAATATTTCGTAAGCTTAATTTAGCCTAATACCTCCTGTTCAATTGACCTCTCCGTCAACTACTTTAAAGTTTAACACATGCAACACGGTTGTACTTTCCAATTTCCATTAAGCACTTTGAATCATTCAAGCATATCATCTCGCAGCCTGCGATAAAATAGGCAAATTTAACTTCCTAAAGTCATTCATTCTGACAATAGTTTAAAACCATGTGGTAGTTTCGTTGCACACACGTGAAGTTTTTCTGGGACTTTCAATATAATGTGCATCCCGTACTGAATTTAGGAAACAACAGAAACATTGTGCTTTAACTGTCACTCGTTAAATGTATTTATGTCATCATGTCCAAGTGTCCAATAAATGCAGAAATGATAAAATTGACGATTCCACCGAACGCCAGTCGCAGGTGGGCGTGGCTGATGCTGAGAGCCTGTCACAGAAAGTAGTGGACGTTGCAGTGGCTGCTTTGCATGACGAACTTTCAAAAGGTACCGATACAGCATTACAAATAATGTAAGATGAACTGACAAAGCAGTTAACTGAAGCCATGAATCAAACGGATGAACAGATCACTTCGGTTGAGCAACGTGTTTCAGCACTGGAGTCCCAGGCGACAGCCTCAGCATGCACCCATGAAGTGGAAGAGACAGAAGCTATCAAGTGTCATGCCCGTGAAGCTATTGTAATTGCCAATGATGTCGAACAGTATACTCGACGCAATAATATCAGAGTTCGCGGCTTGGCAGTACCAGAATCCAAAGATTGTAAAGATGTGATAATTAACTTTCTTTCCAATAAACTTCGCATTCGGAATGTGACCCACAATGACACTGAAGCTGCACACATTCTGCCAACCAGAAACAATAGGGAGACAGGCAGTCATCAAAGAGGATCTCTTGGACCAAATGGTGATGGCTCTGAATCTGGACACACTGACCCGAATGATATGAATGACACGCCGAAGTCCATAGCAGAATTAGACCGTAAAGTAAGACTGGGTCGTGGGCGGAAGAAAGCGTTGTGGACTGAGATCAGTGAGCAGTTATCAGTCAAGTTTGGCAAATTGTTTTCAGCGAAACATGTGGGCAGAAAGTGGCAGACGCTTGTGGATGGTTACAAGAAGGCAGTCCAGAACAACAACAACAACACTGGCCGAGCTCCATCACGCTTTGCACGGTTGAAAAGAAATGGAGGATATAATTGGTAGTCGTCATGATGTTAACTTCACTGTGACTGCAACGCAGGACGGTGTCACAGTTCATAGACCTGACGAAGGTGAACAGTCCGAGTTGCCAGACAACATTCCAAAAAGCAATAACAAGGCACCTAAGAAAAGAAAACATAACAGCAGCTCAGATGTGGAGAAGATGCTCAAATACATGAGTGAAAAAGCTGCTGCTATTGAGGAGCAAATGATCCAAGAAATGTCACAGATGACAAATTGCCTGAAAGCACTAGTTGACAAACTGTGACGTACATAGAGATGTGATGTGGTATTTGGAATACCCAAAATATTTCTTTATACAGTAAACATACTATTATGTTGCATTGAACATTATGAGTGTACGACAAAATGCCACCAGAAAAAATGCCACTTCAAATTTCGTGATGAGTGACATTTTTAAACATTATACTGTATTCAGAACTTTCTGATTGATAGCGTAGATGTGTAGTAGTTTTATTATTCAGTTATGACTAAATCGACTTCGAAACTGCAACTTTCCAACAGTTAATGTAGCTAATTGGTTTGAGTTACACTAACTCAATTAATTTAACGTAATTATTGTCACAATTTTTTTGAGTTAGTTTAACTTATCCGGGTATACAGTCACTACAGTGTACAGAGAATGGTGTGAGCAGAGACAAAGTGAGCCTTAGGGTGGTCCAAAAAACTCAACTACAAGGTAGAGACCAGGGCAAGTCGTAAAGGAAGATTTTTTATTGATTTATTTTATCAAATTACTTTTTAGTCTCCATAAATACTATAAACAGTGGTTAAAGTGAGGGGTCTCGTGGGGTCCCAGACCCCCCTGCTTCAGGTACGGACCCCCCTACTTAAAGATGAGACCCACCTGCTTCAAGTACAGACCCCGCTGCTTCGAACGCGGACCCCCCTGTTATCCGTGGCTTAACTTGGCAATGAGCGACCCGTGAGGCCGGGACCGCGTTGGTCACTTGACTTGTAATGTGATACGATCATATCCAGGCAGGATAGGACTGACGGACCGATCACTGCTGGCTGGTGGGCAACTGTCACTATGTTAATTAGTGGGCCACTGAGCTGTATGTGTGTGAGGGGAAGGGGACTGTCTCGGAGAGAGGGGGGCCGGGGGCAGAAGAGATGGAGTGGGGTAGCTACTACCTAGGCAACGTTTTTGAGGAATGGCTGGGCGAGGTTAGACGACCTTGGAATGGGACCCCCCTGCTCTTGCTGTCCACTTTAACCACTGACTATAAAACATGTATATGTTAAACTGTGTGGTCACTGAGCACTGCCTTCCACGTGAAACAGGAAGCTGAAAGTTTACCAGAATAATACAATTGCCTAATGGAACAAAAGTGGAGGTGCCCCGATCTGTAGCTTGAACTTGATTTTTTTGCCATTGTAATGTGAACCACCCTAGTGAGCCTGTATCTGGAAAGTTGTACAGGGAAATATTCAACACTCACTTCAATTTGGGATTCGGGTCTCCAAAATCAAGATACATGCGGAACATGTGATTCTCACTGTGATAATAGTCACAAGCGCAAAGCAGAAAAGGCTTTTGAGGTACAAAGGGAAGACAAGAATCTCGCAGCTACAAATGAGGACGTATTTTATGTCTTTCGACTTGCAAAAGACACTACCCTTACCGAAATTGAGCACGGGGATCGCTTTCAACCTCAGAACAATATGGCTGTACAATCTGGGTATACACGTGATCCACAAAGATCGCTCACAGCCATACTTCCACATATGGAGCAAAGCAGATGGTTAATGGGGCTGTAGAGAAGTGGCAAGTGCAAGTTGCATTATTGTGTTCATTGATGCTGCTGATATTCCGGATGGCAGTCATTTTATATAGCCTGGTCTGACAGCTGCTGCGGGCAGAATAACAACTTCTACATCCTTTCTCTGTGGCAGTACCTGGTGAAGTCTGGTAAATTCGGTGTAACTGATCACAAGTTTCCGGAAAGCGGGCACTTGTACCTCAACTGCGACTGAGATTTCGGGCACACCGAAAAGGTCAGAGAGATGGAGAATCAATCGACCAGTATCAAGACTTAATGGCCCAGTCTCAGCATCGTTCAAAACCACACAACACCAGAATGCACGGCAATCTGTATGACATCAAAGCACTGTCCAAACAGCTCGGACTTACACATCATAGTAAAACAACGGGCGGCAAACCTGTGAAGTTTAGATGGATCCGAGTTGTAGAGTTTGGTTCTTACATAACCCTAACCAGTTGGCCAGACGCATGGCCACATTTCACCAGCCTCAAAGCGACGATCCCTACTTGCACAGGAATTCGCAAAATACCGGTATCCACTTGCAAATTCGCAGTTCACACTTGCTGTTTGTGCATTTTAGGTGTTTGCAGCATTGTTGTTTGTTGTTGAAATTGAAAAGACACTCGTCAATGCATAAGCAATGGCAGGCCATATTATATATGAATTAGCAAGTGATGTTACCCTTGACGTACGACTATCTGAACTGAAGTTCAAGGTTGTCAGAATAGATCGAGATGCCTGCTAAATGTTGTCACACAAATCTTAGACAAAGCAACAAAGTGAACATTTCATGTACCGACCTGTGTGAAACACTGAAAAGAGAACTGATGACAAATGCCTGTACTATGCCGAATTTGTTGCCGACACTTGTCAGTTTCATGTAGAAATTGATAATCTAGTAGGCCTATAACATGGGATTTACAATTCTGACAGTGTTGACTTAGTTATAGAGCAGAATGAGGTTGAGTGGGACATCTGGTTCAGGTGGCTATTCGGGAGGCGATCAGCCCGTTTTTGCCGGCTGGATTTGAAAGCAACCTGTCAATAGAGTTGGGGGAAGTTGTAGAGGTAGATCCCTTCTTCTATGCCCAACGTGGACATCTCGTTTGGACAAGAAGTCGATAGTTTACTGTCGGCTCTGCACAGACCACGTCGTCGTCGTTGGAGGGGTAGCCGATCACCATCTGTCGACCCACAGCAGTCCACCGTGCTGGTCGTTGACTCAGTCGACACTGCGGTGGAAACATGCTTCAGGTAAACAGCCAGTTCTCTCCTCTACAGCAGAATCAGAGCTCAGTGAGCTAATCAGCATCATGTGCAGACGAGGATTCCCACTAAGCAGAAAGGACATACAAACGCTTGCATTTCAGTATGCCGAGTCTCATGGCTTGAAAGGGTTTAACAATCAGTGTGGGTCAGCAGGATATTACTGGATGAAAGGGTTTCTGCAGCGACACAGGGAATTATCTTGCAGGAAGCCAGAGCCATTGTCAGCAGCCAGAGCATCTGCTGTTAATAAGGCAGTCATCGACAAGTGGTTTAACGAGTATGAGAAAGTTCTGGATGAACTTGGAATAAGGGACTATCCATCCACTGGTCAGAAACAGTCTGGGAACAGTCAGAGAAGTTGCTAAATTTTTCCGATCATCTGCGCAGCGATCCGAGGTACTGAAAACAAAAATTGCTGAGGACATTCCCGAAACTCATCATTCGCTACTTATCAGCACGTGTGACACTCGTTGGGTGGAGCGACATGAGTCCATTTCACGCTTTGTTGAAATGTACATCCCCGTGGTTCATGCGCTCCAAGAACTTGCCGATTCAGCACATTTGGAAACTGCCAAACAAGCTCACCAGCTTCTTTACGTCATCACTTGTGGCACCTTTGTGATAGCAGTGGTTGTGGCTGACAAATTATTCTCATACACACTACCGTTGTGCACAACACTGCAGAAGGTGAGCTGCGATCTAGCCGAGTGCTGCAAGTTTGTCGACCGTGTCATGCAGGTGTTCACAGAGATGAGGGCAGATGCAAAGACCACGTTTGCGGAACTGTTTCAAACAGCACAACAGATGACAGATTCTGTTGGTGGTGATGAAATTGCTGTGCCAAGGACTGTTGCTCGTCAGACTTGTCGTGACAATCCTCCGGCTGCATATGCAACTGAGTATTATCGAATGTCTCTGTTTGTACCATTCGTTGATTTTCTACTTAATGAACTGCAGACACGATTCAGTGCCCGTGCTGACATACTGCCATCACTGCAGGCTGTGTAATGAAGTGCAAAGCAATGAAGTGACCTCCAATCAAATTGCAAAGTGTGCCGAATTCTACAGTGATCTGCTGCCAGACCCACAGCACCTGGCTTCCGAGATGATTGTTTGGAAACAAAAGTGACGCTCCACTCCAGATGATGAGAAGCAGCTGCCAGCATTAGAAAGTTTTATTTCATGCAATGGCGACTTTTTCCCGAACGTTAAGGCCGTGCTTTGCAGCACGAAAGAAGAGAAGTTTCAGCCGCGGCCGAGTTGGCACGGCCGAGTGAGCAGGCGGCCGGCGCAGACAGTATTGGACCGGCTGCTGCTGCTGCTGTCCCCACGACAGGGCAGGATGCAGTGGGCTGCGACGATGGCCGAAGGCCACGTGCATGGCGGGCACCAACTTATTTACGTGACTACATTAGTACTGCTAACAGTTGTCTTTGTGTGGATGTGAATAGGAGTGATATGGAAGGCGATGTTGAAGTTGAAAAAGAGACGTGGCCGTGTGAGTTATGCGCTCGAGTATACACTTCCGAACGTGGAATACGACCGAACGTTCGTGTTCACCACCTTCGCGATTTTCGGCGCAGTCAACTGTTAAGGTACATAGACGATGATGCTGAGTATGAGCGAATTCTGAGGCAAGAACGGCGCTCTCAGCATTCGAAGAAACAGTACAATACAAAGTCAGCGGTTATGGCTGGCTGTCACAGTCCAGCATTAGAGCGGTCCGCCACTGAGTGACGATATTCAACAGCTCGTGAATTGCGCGGTATGCCGCCGACTGACACCAGTCACGACCGGTCACTGTGACCGGTCCATGGTCTGCCGCTGGTCGTCAGCATGCGTCAGAGCAATGCGGCAGAACGTCTGTGACTGTTTCAACCGCCACGCAAATGACGCCGTCGCGTCAGGTGTCATCCCTTCCTGAAGCCAGGGCTATGGCTATTCGGGAGGCCATCAGCCCGTTTTTGCCAGCTGGATTTGAAAGTGACCTGTCAATAGAGTTGGGGGAAGCTGTAGAGGAAGATCTCTTCCTCTATGCCGCCACGAGGACATCTCGTCTGGACAAGAAGTCGATAGTTTACTGTCGGCTCTGCATAGACCACGTCGTCGTCGTCAGAGGGGTAGACGATCGCCACCTGTCGACCCACAGCAGTCCACCGTGCCGGTCGTTGACTCAGTCGATACTGCGGTGCAGACAGAGGTCCGCCTCGTCGACCGTGGTGTCGATACGGAGCCGTCACCGCGAAAACAGGATGTCGCCACGTCGACGCTGACTCAGCCGCCACTCGTTGCTCTGCCTGCCGGTTGGTCGCTGGGTCGATTGGCGGAAGTACCCGGACAATACGTGGGACAAACTGTTCCACAAATGACTGAAGGCGTATTTGGACCTCTGTATAACTTGCCAGACATACAGTGTCAGAGTTTGGAGGTGCTGTTGGCGTTCGTCGGTGCGGTTCACCAGACTGCTGCTCGTCAGCTTCATCACGGTCTGGCCGAGCTACGACTATGTCTGCAGCAAGCTGTACAGGATGTAGCTTTCTCTGATGAACTGCATGACCCATATTATCGGCAGTCTTGGACGGACATCGAAGATTTCTGGAGAGCGACTGTCAGTTGTAGCGACTGTCAGTTGTACTGACGAAATAAGACTAATACACGCTTATTCGTTTTGTATTTCTATTCTTTCATTTTTCTGTTCACTTAATTAATATGTTTAATTAATTGTACTGACATTGTTGTTTATGTGACTATTGCATACGCTTGTCCAGGAATCCACGGGCCGGGTCCGGGGAATTGTGACGGGCCGGCAGCTGCCGACTCGCCCGTGCCCCTGGGCTGCCTAGGCACGTGATTGGGGCTGTAAGCTGTAGCCTAGTTTTTTGGCGCGAGAGTTAGCGTGTGGACATTGACGCGAAAGTACATGTCGTTGCCGTTTTCTCGTCAGATGGACGAAAAACAGTTGTATATTCTGTAGCGATTGTCAAGACGTAGTATTGATGAGGTACGGTTGTTGTTCCACCGGTCTTTCTTTTCTTACTTTCTTAATAAAAATAGCGGTTTGCCACAAAAACATTACCGGTCACCACCGGTCACGGAGCTAAAAGAAGACACTCAACATCTGCATCTACTCCGCAATTTCCTTGCGTAACGCGTGAGGTGAGGACTTGAACGAACTGGTGAGCCGAGCCACATCGACTCACAGGAAACAACATCCCATTAAACGCGAGCCCCATTTCGCGACACATTCAGTTGTGTAATTTTATTGGTGCAGTGTCTGATTCTGGTTCAGACTTGCGTCCAAGCAGAGTTCGTAAACGTCCACATAGATTCCATTAAGCTGGTATTGACAGCCGATGTATTGCAGGTGCAATGCATCTACAGTGTGACTGGTTTCGGTAATTGACACTGGGCGTTATTCCGAATACGGTAATAGGGCTACCTAGGCTACCGGGTACAGCTGTAGTGTGAACAACACAGCTATAGGCTACTTAGGTTTATGCTACATGCTAACTGACATTTTGTGTTGTTTTGTTTTTGGTTACATGCTGAAGAATATCCTTGTATGACGATTCTTAGGTTTTGATGGCTAAATTAGCAGAAGAACCGACATTGTCATCGTCGCGTTATGTGCTATTACTAGGCTACATGAGTAGTCCTATTGTGAGCTATTTTTGGGCTGGCGCATAGTTGTTTCACGTGACTAAAGCAACGAGATGATCCTACTTTAGGGCCTGTAGTAGACTGTCTTACACACGGTAACAATCCGGGTCTAGACAAGCTCAAAAGTTTGCCACTGGACTCGAGAAATTTGTGGATGCAAATCTCTGCCGTCACACTGCAGTCAGGCGTTTTGGTCGCCTGTTTGATCACATACATGCAGGCCCACTGGCTGCCCACCTAACAATTTTTTTATTAAACAGACCTAACTTAAGTAATGCTTAAACTAATATGGCATGGTTTGTTCTTGAATGTGTACTTTGCAGTAAAAAGCATTTAGAATAATCAATTGTTTTAATAAGACTGATATGTTTGCAACATTCATTATAGGACTTCGTTGTGTATATCCCAGACAAGTCCGCGGACGGCGTCCACCAGTTCATCGTTGGGCTCGTGTATCGGTTCAGTGCATGCAACATTATTCTACGTGACCAGGGCCGCAAATTCAATAACAAGACAGTGGGCGATCTGTGTGACGAGCTGAAAATCCAAGTCGCTATGACGTCAGCATATCATCTACAGACTAATGGGTAAGACGCATCATTCGTTTATCAGTCAAGCCATAAAATGCATTATAGTTGTATATTTACTACATGTACGTTACTACATGTACGTTACATTCTAACGCATTTGATAGGCACTTCTGGGTGCTGACAATAACCTGGATATAAAATTTGATGTGCCTGCAATGCGCACCCATCTTGCGCCGTGTTTGGAGAAGCACTGCGTCATTGCTTTCCCAGCAAAATGCAAAACCAGGAAACGCGCTCGTCTCACTACTGCTACGCCGCAAGTGCGATATGTTTGACAGCAGAAATCGGCAGCGACATTACGAACTGCGTTATTACCGCGTACTGCACTATTTACCTTGGAGTATCATTGATTTATTACACTGTATGTCAGTCGTTTATATACTTGTGTTTCATTTTATAACTGTTCCTTACAGTAGTCACCTCATTTTCCAACGTCATGCTACTTAACAAAAATTTTGCATATCGTGTAAAAACTCGCCGGGGGGAGTATGTAATACGGAGGGGGCGACAAATTTACCGCCGCCTGGCGACTTTTATTACGGCGTAAATTCGCCGGCCGGCGACTTTCTGGGCATCGTAAACTTCGTTGGAAGGCGAACTTCAGGGGGGCGGATCTATCCCGTGACATCTGCGCCACAGTCTGATGGTCCAGTAGCTGCGATAGAACAGAGAGATAATTTATCTGCTCAGACAGGCATAATACAAGAGTCCGATGGTGCTGCCAGTCAGCCGGCACAGTTTGGTGATCAGTGGGTGCAAATCCCTGCTGTTTAGTGTCTGTTTTTTGTTGCTTTTATAGTTGCGTGGACTTGGCGGAAGACCGACGATGTGTAGCAAATGTCAAAAAAGACTCACTGAGAAAACAATGAGCTGTATTGCTGATAAGTGTGCGTTACAGATGGAGCTTCACGCTGTTCGCCAGGACATGCAAAATCGAATTCAGTGTCTTGAAACGGTGAAGAATTTGACAACGGAACTTGAATCTGAAAAGAAGAGCCAGGAGCTCATTAAAACTCTGGAAACATTATCCTGCAACGTTATAACGGCTGCGATTCAGGCCTACCGCGCAAGTGTACCTGCTATGCAGGCTAACGATGACGTCCGCCGTGTGTCCCGAGTTCGTTTGGCACAAAAACAGTGCATCCTTCTGTAGCGGAATGCTTTTCTGCGCCATCAGCATTCCATAACCGTAGTAAAATTCCCAGAGCTTAGGCGGCAGGGTGAACTCTGCTGCACGCGCGCAGGCCGACTGGCAGCGAGTAAGCATGCGAATCACTTTTTAGTCTGGTCGTCGTTTCGTTCAGACGTGTCGTTTGCTTGCCAGAAGAGAAGCATGTGCTTTCTGTAAGTGTTTCATTTAATTTCTCTAGTTTTGGTAGAGAATTTCTTTAGTTTGTACGATACACTGAGCTTTGTATGATAATTGCCGGTAAGCTATCGTGCAGTTTGAGCATGTTTAGATAGGCAGCTCACCCTGTCAATTCTTTTCCCGTTTCCAGCCCGGACCATGCGAGATCCGTGGCGGACCACGCTGGAAACACGGAGAATTTCTGCTGGATTGAACCATCAACGAGTCAGCTGTCCGTCCGGTCCGGACTACGCGAGATCCGTTGCGGACCACATCGAGGTCATCTACCGGACCACAAGTACTCATCTACCGGACCACATCGAGTCATCTACCAGACCCCGTCGGGACCACCAAGAGGTCATCTACGGGACCACAAGTAGTCATCTTTGGGACTACATCGGACCACATCGAGGTCATTTACCGGACCACAAGTAGTCATCTTTGGGACCACATCGGATCACATCGAGGTCATCTACCGGACCACAAGTACTCATCTACCGGACCCCGTCGGGACCACTTCGAGTCATCTTCGGGACCACAAGAGGTCATCTTTGGGACCACATCGGACCACATCGAGGTCATCTACCGGACCACAAGTACTCATCTACCGGACCACATCGAGTCATCTACGGGACCACAAGTAGTCATCTTTGGGACCACATCGGACCACATCGAGGTCATCTACTGGACCACAAGTACTCGTCTACCGGACCACGTCGGACTACTCGGGGTTGGAAGGTCTTCGTCAGACTACACCGCAGATTTGAGTCGGACTGTCGCACCTGGACTTTGCGGACTGTTCTGCTGGATATGTTCTTAGCGTTATCATTTGCTTTGATTGTATAAATTGAACACTTGGAACGGTTTAGTTTATTTGCATTTTCACCTTATCATTGTACAATAGCATTTTGATAATTATACTGTCTTTACTTACTTATCATCATGGAGTTGTCGTCAGTCGCACGCACATCTAGGATGGACCTGGAAGCAGACGTAAGCGGTGCCTATAATGGGGGCACGGACCTCCCCCATTTGAGATCTCCGTATGCCCAGAATCGGGACACCGATTCGGTGGCGGGGCCTGCGGAGGCGCGAGCAGCCGAGGCCGCCACACTTCCAGCAGTGGATGGCCAGATATACGCAGACCTAGGCTTGGTTGACTTACTTGACGGCGTTCAAGTATCTATCGTGCATAATGTTACTGAAGAGCAGTTACTCCTGTTAGTCAACTGTTTGACATCCAGTGCACTTCAGATGCAGTTGGGTCTAAATGAAGTACCAGCAGTAACGTATATTCCCGAAAACAGTCTCACACGTGAAGTTAGCAGTCAGCTAGATGCAGTTGCGTCTCTAGGAACGCAGATCTTGCAACATGAAGGATGGACCAATGCTCTTCCAAGTACCGTCATTGAACAGTCATGCGATCAGGTAACTCCAAAGCGAAGCCACAAAAGGCAAAGAAATGTAGATGGCTGGAAATCGATTAAGCGACATAAACTGACACAGAG
>Ga0209679_1000751_pt1 | contig 12428 bp, 8 predicted proteins | sample WorMetHEROISLAND_4_FD_187408 | JGI IMG/M metagenome (GOLD analysis project Ga0209679, IMG submission 187408) | Marine gutless worms symbiont microbial communities from Max Planck institute for Marine Microbiology, Germany - Olavius sp. 2 HERON... ...
ACATTTTATCTAGCGATTTAGGTAGCCGCCAACCACAGGACATTATCTAACATTTTAAGTGACGTTCTCCGTAACATTGCTTTTTATCGTGCTTTTTACAGTGTAGCCTAGGTTATTTTATTGTTGTAATCCAGCTGTATTGGCTGCAACACCATTAAACGTTCATTTCATTTCATTTCACCATATCTGTATAACATCTGGGCGCAGGCATACGTATATCTGAGAAATTTACATAAATCTGACAACCACCACAAATATCCGCATAAACCTTATATTGCCAGAATCCAGAGTCACTGGGATACACCTTCGTCGCTGATAGTATGGGTCTATCTTCATTCAAATTTTCGTGGTGGGATCCAAAAGATGCACATGTTTTGAAACACAGTCCGTAACGGCCCTTCAAGGTCGTCCAAGGTCGTTGATTTTGGCACCAATTGAAAGCACGTATGCGACTTTCTATTGGTCATCTATTGTTACCTTGGCCCTGTCTTGTCCCGTTTCAGAGATATTGCAGGTTTCCTGCTGAGGATAACCCCACCCCTATTCCACCCGAATTTTAGGAATGTTCCACTTGGACTAGATTATCGACGTTGTGGCTCCGAGGAGCGAAGACCCTAAGCTAATTATTTGTGTAATTAATTTTGAACTTGTCCAACGTATGTGCCCACGGTACATCAACATGGACGGACGGACGACTTACGATAGCAATACCATGCTAGCACTACAAGCATCGCGCGGTAATAACAATGAAATAAAGTAGGCCTACTGCACAACAATACTGACTAAAACTAACAATCAGAAAAAGGAATGTAAAACTATAGGAGATATAGGTGCATAAGATTGTGAATGGAGTAGTTGTAGGCCTACGTATTAAAGTAAAGGGGGCGAAGCTAAGTGGTATTGCTAGTCCATATTAACTACTTCCAGTATTAATGAGTACTCGAGTACTCATTAAGCTACTCGGCCGAGTACTCGACTTCAAAATTACTTGTTAGCGGTAGCCCTATTCGGTACCCGACGGACCGGTACTCGGTAAACAGGAGGAGGAGGATTGAGGCTATGGGCTTAGGCAGCAATTTAGATTCGGCCGCACTCACACAATTGCAAAAACACCCTAGTAGTAACCGTATGTAAGAGTCACTGTGAGTATCTGACCACTAAATGATAAATAATTTTGTTAGCCGATCACAAATCCCGCCGAATTTTCTCATTTTCGGCGGCAGAATTTTTTTGGTGGATTTTCGGCTTAACCTTTTTTTCGGCGGCGGCGGCCAAATTCGGCGGCTGACGGGTCTATTCCATAGCCTGAGACCAGCAGCTGCAAAAGCTCTGTCACCAATGTTAGTGTGGGTCCAGGTAACGACGCATGTCCGGCTCTCTGTGGAGCACAGTCATCGCTCACGAGCGTCGGCGACAAGATGACAGTCATCAGCTAGGTATGATGCAGAGAATTTCCCCGACAGCAACCGGTGAACAAGTGTGGCAACCTTGAAATTGACGCGCTGGCATACCTCTGGCGTGTTTGTACGAGTGGCACCATCAACACACAGCTTTCAATCTAGCAGTATTATACTGATGTATAAGTTACCGAAGTTGTCATCAACAAAGTGTACAACAGACAGCTTACTGGATTCCGCCTTCTTTGCGCATAGCTTCAGTGCTGTAGTTGCAGTGTGCTCCAGCACCATTCCAGTCTCCAGGAATCGGTTTTGGATCAAAGGAAACAACAACACCAAAGTCTTCTGCAACACGGTGTAGCAGAAAACGTGCGATCCACAGATGATCACCCATCTCAATGCCTTCACATGGACCAACCTACCCACCAGAAATCACATCAATACGTTACACCAACAACTGACAGTCAAAGTGACGATGCAGCCATTAAAATGTCATTAAATTCACACAACAAACAAACTGTCCACCGCTAACAATGCAGATTATACAGCCAATTCCAGAAGCCTTCAAAAACTCAATATTAACAACCTCCACATAATCCATACAAGAACTAGAAATTAGAACTCGACACACAGCATCAAGCTGTGTGTCTCCGCCTGCTGAGTCACTGGTCATGCTATGACTTTGACCTTTTGACCCCAAACATTGACGCGTTCATACTTGTCCCAAAATGCATCAATACTGAAATGTTAGTGAAATTCAGTCCAGCAATTTGCAAGATATCACATTAACAAGGCCAAAAAGTGCATTTCCAGCATGTTGGACCCCACCGTGACCTTGAAATGACCTTTTGACCCCAAAATTTGAAGAGCGCATCCTTGTCCTAAAATGTGCCAATGCTGAAAGTTTGGTCAAAATATGATCAATACTTTTCAAGAAAGTGTCTTAACGCACGGGCAGACAGATGGACAGAATCACAAACAGCCTGAATACATAATGCCTCTGGTTACTACTACATAATGCCTCTGGTTACTACGTTGGCGGAGGCATAAAAACTAGTCATATTTAATGTCGACAGTATACCTGGAACTCCCACTGAGCCGGCATAACTTCTGCATTAGTGCCAGAAATGTTGATTCCAGCATAAAGACAAGCGCGATAATGAGCTTCCAGTACATCACGACCAAACACACGGTCAGCTCCCACACCGCAGTAGTACGGACCTGCCGCAAGTGTTTCACACTTTAGTCAAATATTATGCAAAGTGAGGTCCTGTTTAGCAAAATAATAACACTGCAATTGTGAGCCATTAACAAATTCACCAAGTGGAATATTCATATTTATCCTCAAATGCAATGAATTCATCTGCCAACAAATGATCTGCAACAAAAATTACTAGAAAAGTTCAATTATATTCAGTATTCACAGAAAAATCTGTCATTGTGTTATATGAACAGATTCAATGAATGTAATGCACTTTGTCTAGAAAATTTTAATTTGATATTTCAAAATCTGATATTGTAATTTTCAAATTCTAATTTTACTGTCCTGCAAATATCTTGAATTTTTCGAAATGAAAAATAAACTATAGAAATGTGGACTTACTTTCTTACGTTTCTTTACTTTAGTTGATAAACAACAAAAAGAAAGCCAATGCAAAATGTGCCACACATTATGACCGTGAAGCAGTGTCACAAGTTTATGTTCCAATCGTCAAAGGTTTCTGCTACATGATACACAGTTATAAAGCTCACTGGTGCACTGAGAATAAAAACAACTTGTATGTAGTAGCTGTAAATAAGTAGCACACCCATGACGTTATCTGTGACATAATGTATACCAGGCTTTGACACATACAAAAACACCTGGAATGCAGGGGTCTAGTTAACACAGATTCCTAGAAATTTTTCCTGAGAATGTCTGAAGTTCATTCCTAAGTTCTTCTTAAGTCAGCAACTTTGGATTCCCAAGTTCTGGTCACAATAATACTAAGTTGACTTGTGAAAGCTGTCTTAATCCTTCCTAAGTTTGTAAAGTTGACAGCCAACATGACAAAGGGTATATAAACAGAAACACAACAGAAGCATTGTCACTGGTCAAAACAGACTCACTGCTACACTGGATGGGTTTGCCACCATTATGCTGTGCACTGTTCCCAATGGCTGCCATTGTAAACACTGGTCTTGCTGCCTAAATGTGCAGCAAGTGAAATTTATACTTACTTTTACACGATACACATATCTTTACTTTACTACCTTAATTCAAGACCACATACCTTGGCCTTTAGGAAATCCTCCTTTAGGCCACCCAAGTGGATAATGATCACGATCCAACAGTGTGTACTCTTGTTCAATACCAAACCATGGATGTGCATCCTTTGCTCTTTCCATTACTTTCTTACACGTGTAGCGGTGATTCGTCTCTGAACATGCGTGCACAACATGTCAGCATCAAAGTCAAAATTCAACATGTGTTTCTGAACTCAGCGCCAACACCGGCTTCACATCACCAGTGTCTTCATTTCGTACAACACATCAGAAAATTCTGTGTACGTTCCTGGTGGACAAAAGGATTTAACTTCGTGCAAAACATACGTAACATTACAGCACTGAAGAATTATCTCCAATCTCCAAGCACTACCAACAGTTGGTGACAAAAACGCTTCTGCATCATGAACAACTGATTAATAGCCACAACCTCAGATGACAAAAGTTAACACTTACATTAAATAACCAGTAGTTCACAACACAAAAATAAATAAAAACAATAAACCAAAATTTAAAAACAAACACATCTCATCCTTACAAAAAATAGTAAAAAAATTACTTAAGTACCACAGTGCTACTCATAGGTGCACTGGTATTTTTCAACTTTAAAAGCAGTCAATAAAAATATCAAACAGTAGTACTGTCACTACTATGAATTCAAAATGGTTAAAGGTAACCTCACCAGTTGGCTCCTTGTTGTATTTGTACGTTTCACATAGCACAAGCTTATTGTTGCCACGTCTGAATGGATCGCTGAACATAGCAACTGGATACAAGTAGACGTCCGAGTTTGATCCCTCTGCCTGACCAGTACTTGATCCGTCAAAGTTCCAGATTGGAAGATCTATTCAACATAAATCCATAATCCCAAAGTACTTCTGTTATGCTGAACAGGCTAAACATTAACTTATGCACAGCACAATTATCAATTAAACAATTCTGATGTTCAGCATTTATCACACAATGCTATGCTACAGCAATCCTCAAGATTCTCCTTTAGGGAAAGTCAACTCTGCCTTGGATAAGCTCTGGGAAAATATTGTGCTGGTTAAACAGGAACCGAATGTAGTAGTACACAACAACAGATGCAAATGGCTTGAAGTACTACTATTAAATTTAGAGGCTGAGTTTCCATTTTGACATATTCACACTAGTCTACAAGTATCACTAACTCAGCAGTTAACTAACTTGCAACGGACACAGATGTTTATGTAAATGACTGGATGGTTTGGCAACAGTTAATCACGCGAATCTTAATCACCTACATTTAATCACATAGCTAGTTAATCACACGACAGTTTAACACCAGACAGGTAAATCACCTAGACTGTTAATCACTCATCCAGTCAATCATCCAACCCATTAATCACAAGCAAGGTTCCTTCATCACTGAGATCCTCAGCACAACTTTGACTCACTGTGGTGTCCTCTGGTGAACATATAGGAGTTTATTAGTTGTTAGTTGTAGCATCAGTGTCCTGCCTTACTGAACCTACATCTACTGTACCTACTGTCAACTGCACTTATTGCAATCAGCCTCCCACCATACTGCACCAACATGCAATGTTTCAATTCAGACGTGCTGTACTTCCCAAAATATCGCTTGACGAAAAAGTGTAACTAAGTAATCACCCAGCCAGCCACCCAGTCACCCAATTAGCTCAATTTGACAGCACAGAGCCTCAGCTGTGACAGAAGACAGTCACCTATAAAGTTACTCATGCAACACATAATCACTCAGATCATGAATGTATGTTATTTGTAAGTTACACAGACAATGCACAAAATTTATGAAATAAGCTAGTAAGCAATTACGTCTTAGGTTTATGCTAAACAACACATAAAGACGCTAGACATCATTACGTACTGGTAAACATACATAAACATAGTCACATGTATCATGGAACAGCAATGCAAAATAAGTCACGACAACATTACAATACAATAAGCAAGACAATACTTCACAGGCCTATTTTATACATTTCATAAGTTCTCTGTATTTGTTATAAATAACAGACGTTCATGAAATGGGCAATTAACTGTCTTGTTGTAATTAATATGCAAGGTCTGACTGGCATTTAACTGGCGTGCAATTAACTGTCTAAGTGATTAAATATCAGTGATTAAATGCCACGTGATTAACTGTCGTGTAATTAAGTGACCGTACACTGACTGGACATACACCAGTAATCCTAGATTAGTAGACACTAGAGAGGATCCATACTGTTCATTTTACAACTTCAAACAGTATTATCCATTAAGCAACTTTGTTATACAAAACACTGTTTTTAAAAAGACCACAATATGAATAGTATATAAATATAAACAGATCACTGCATACCGTCAACTGTTTTTGGAATGCCATCAATGGTTTTAGTTTTACATCGAACAGCTTCACCAGTGCCATCAATCCAGATGTACAATGCCTGAACCTTGTCTTCTGGGAGATCAAGAGTCATGTGATGACTTAAAATCGTTTTGTCCAGCAGCGGTCGAGTCAGAGCCATGTTCTAGTAACACAATAACAACATTCTACTTGCAGTTTACCTGCTTAGTCAAAACCTCCACAACTTCTGAACATACACAAATTCTTGCAGTAACAACACAAATATATGTATAGTATGAAAATATGTGATTTTTGATAAATATCTGGCAACTTCTCTGAACTGATACAACAGTTTGAATCATCAATTTAGGAAGTTATATATGACCTGCTGAACTATGTCACTGCACCACTGCACTGCAATCAGTATTGTACCATTTCCTAGACATCACCACTTTCTTAGCACACAACTGCTGATGAACGTGAGGCGTCCTTCAGCTCATTATGTCAGTTTAAATGATAGCCACTGCCAGAAGTCATCAGTGACTTGGTGCAGTTTGTCATTCATTATGTCTATGGTGATACCAAAAGCAAGAACATGAGAGATACGAAGGCTGCGAAGTGGAGAGCTCAGACTATCTTGCATATATTTATACCAGATTTTATTATCAGTCCAGGCTCTAACTGCTAAGTCCAGTGAAAGGTTCGCAGTAGAAAAAAAGATGAAAAGTAAATCTGAATCAAATAGCAACCGGTTTTATATTGCTGAATAAGCCAAATTTGGGGTCGAGCAGACTTATAAAAGTAATAAAAATGGTACAGGCGGGGCGGGATTCGAACCCAGGTCCACAGTATAATTGTCACACGTTGCAACTAATATGATTTGACCCCAAATTTGGCTTACCGGGTATTCAGCAATATAAAACCAGATTCAGATTTACTTTTCATCTTTTTCTACTTCGAACCTTTCACTGGACTTTCAATCAGTTCGAGCCCGGACTGACAATAAAATCTGGTATCAGTTCGAGCTGGACTGATGATAATAGTGCTTACCACTGTATTCAGGCATGGCGGCCTTATCTTTGTAAAGATACCGAACTTTTTGAGAAAGTACAGAGAAGGGCTACTAGGTTAATGTTCAGTGATAAATCCTTGGGCAAGGCCACCGGGAACTCCCGTTCGGGAATTCCCGGGAATCGGGGTATCTCCAAATTCCCGGCGGGAATTCCCGGGAATTTTACACGATATAACCTGTTTGTTTTAATATAGGCCTAGGCCTGTTTTGGCCTATATCTAATTCTCTTACAGACCGTGTGACGGTGTAACGTAGGCTACTATTTCATGCATTTTCGTATCAGCATTCTTTTAAGTTTTATCTATCTCTCGTGTGCAAAAAAATGTCACTGTTTGTTGCGGTATTGCCAGTACAAACTACAAAGTCTACAATTTTACATGGCTAGAGCTACGCCCAGAATAACCGAAATATTTTTTGCAAAATTAATATCCGCACAAACCACAAATACAACTGCTCATGAAATTGTGCATTTGAGCATTTTCTAAGTGAAAAATAATATATTTTATTAACACGCAACATTTTGACAATTTTATTTTATTAATATCCATTTACACTACAAATTACAGTGTAGGCCTTTACTAAATGGAGCGAGCAATGTTGGTTACATAACAGACACTGGAGAGTTTAATAGCGATGGTGACTGAAAAGTACCACCTGAAACAATAGGCCTAATTACAAGTAAAACAGTTGGGGAGGCAAAACACCCACTGGGGACTGATGCTACTCAGTAAAGCTCGAGCTTTATTTTTGAGCTCGAGTACTCGATAATTTTTTTTGCAAATGCCAAACAGCGATAAAAACTGGCAAACCTCTTGCTCAAACGTTTGTCACATAATTAGCCTACGGGACAAATTTAGCCTTGCCTGGGACGATGCAAATCAATTCCGAGACTGTCCCGGCCATACCGTTGGGTACCTGGGTAACGACTATAACGAATTAGCCTAGTGACTCTTGCTTTTTGGCGCCGGATATAAATACTCTTACTTACTTACTTACCCTGCCGAGTACTCGATAAGATACTCGACAGAATACTCGAGCAGTAAAAAGCTCGATTCGCCCAGCCCTACTCCTAGGTCCCTTACAATTATGCTTCTGCTATTGCATAATTGCAGAAGCGTTATAGCGTGGGATAATGCACTATTTAAGATAACGGGAATTTTCGGGAATTTTTTTGCTGAGCGGGGGGGGGGGGTTTCACTTTCAAAACGGGAATTCCCGGTGGCCTTGTCCTTGGGTTATTATAAGAGACTAAGAAAAACTGGACTTACAACTTTGGAGACATGGAGACTCCGGAGTGATATTATTAAAGTTTTAAAAATTTTTAGGGATTTGAGGACGCGATATATAGTGGCTAGGGTGCCGGCTACCGGCACGCTATACATTATCTAGCTACAATACTTACTTTTCTTTTGTCACAGTCACTCCGTGGCCATTCACATAAACTGTATAAACCCAATTTTAGACCTGATATTAGAAAATTTTCTTTTTTAGTTCGTGTAATAAATATTTGGAATGCACTACCATACTCTGTATTGCAGTGTAACTTTCAAACGTCACTTGGACTTGGGTCTGAAAAACTGGGGATTGTAATTTAACATCGTTTTCTGCGTGCCCCTCAGACTGCACTCGTACCCCGATCTGGACCTAACACTCAAAACTCACCATCCAGGTAAAATTTTCTTATTTCACACAATACCACCAACCACACACAACTCTCGCACGTCCAGCACCTGACTGACTATCTAGGTGCACGCGTGACGTCACAGGCTGCTGTCTCCGACCCTTGTCACGTGCGCCGTGCACTGTGTACGCCCTACGGCTGCTTGCCACGGTGGCTTTGCGCAAGCCTGGGTCTTTAAAAACAGCTGTTTACTGCAACAAGTAGGTCGGATCAAGGTTGTTAACAAACCAGGGTATATTATTTTCCAAAACGCTGTTTTGGAAAACACTTGAACGACGATCTTAGGCCTTGGCCTTACCTTAAGCTAGAAACCTATATGCCTTATTGCTCGATGGACTGTTTATAGCGCGGTATTGCTATAGTAAGTCGTACTTCCGTCTGTCCGTGACGTTGAGGTACCGTGGCCATATACCGTATATTGAGTTAGTTTTCCATCTCCATCTCCATTTATTTGTTCTTAAGAAACAAGACATAAATTACAGTGACATAAGACAGTAGAACCGGAGTACCGGACACAAATTAGTGCACTGACAGTGGCCCACACATGTATAAGTACAAGAAAGCCTAGCTGACGCTAAGGTAAGCCCGCGACAGCAGTGCGTGTATGAAGGCCTCTAGCGAAGAAATTGCAGCATTCTATGCGATTTCCTATTTCCGTTTCCTATTTGCCATTTTCGCCCACTGTATTTTAATTGTAGGAACGTCCAGCAATATCAACGTAATCTATGCATCGCTGAAAAGTATATTTAGCCGTTGTTGCCTCTCAAACCAGCGAAATCACGCGAAATTCCCATAAAATTCGAACTTATAGCAGTTCAGGGTCATCCAAGGTCATCGACCTTGGTGCCAATCGAAAGCGCATATGCAACTTCCTATTAGTCATTAATAGTAACTTTGATGTGTCTCGTACCGTTTCCGAGATATTGACGCATGAAGCTAGACGAGCGTTAACGCGTGACCGAGCCCACTGTCCTTTAACGTCTCCTTTCTAGAGAACTCGACCGAATATCCGCACAAGCCTTATATCGCCAGAAACTAGAGTCCCTGCCGAAGATTTGCACCGCTGACAGTATCTGTCTATCTTCATTAGTTTTCACGCAATTATTTTCCGAAGTCGCGCGGTCTCAGCCAGCCAAACCGGCGCGAAAACAGAATTTAACGCCAAATAGCCCGTCAAGGTCACATATTTTGGGGTACTCACTGGAAAGGCGACAGGGTACTAAATAATACTGTATAATAATGTTGGTCTCATTTCCTAAGGTGCCGAAGACGTAGCGTCCAAAAGCCATGAAAATCCACGTTTTCGACGACCCCACTGTCGTTTGACGCTCCCTCTCTAGAGAACCCCTGCGAATATCCGCACAAACTTTATGTCGCCAGAAACTAGAGTCAATGGCCTACATTTTTGTCGCTGATACGTGGGTATATCTTCATTCATTTTTTGTGGTGGGCTCCGAAAGACGCATCTTTTCTGGAACAGAATGCGTATCGGCCTTTCAAGGTCATCCAGGGTCGATTTTGGCACGAATCGAAAGGGCGTATGCGACTTCCTATTAGTGATTAATAGTAACTTTGGTCCTATCTTGCACCGTTTCTGAGATACGGCGAGTTATTGGCTGAAAATTGCGAATTTTTCCTACCCCACCCTTGTTTGACGCCACTGTTCAGGGGGAACCCGTCAGAATTTCTGGATGAAAGTTGAAACTTACCGCGCAAATACTAGAGTGATGGGGCTACTGTATGGTGAACATCGCATGATCCTAACTCCAGCCGTTTTTGCATGAATCACCGGTGATCGGACAGACAGACAGACGGACAAACAGACGGACAGAAGGAATTGCGATAGCGTATGCGCGCAATAGCATATATGCTGTCGCGCGCAAAAACAGTACAATAATTGTAGAAATAACAAATTAAGCAAAATATAACTAAAATACTTCAAAAGTTCTTTAAAATAGTTCAAAAGTAAGTACACTCGCTAAGCGGAGCCCCAACATCGGCAATCTAGTGCTATATGGGAACACCGCCAAAATGCGGGTGGAATATGCGTGAGTTGTTGTTTTCAGCAGAAAACCTGCAATTTCTGAAACGGGGCAAGATACGTCCAAGCTTACTATTGATGGCTAATAAGAAGTTGCATATACGCTTTCGACTGGCACCAACGACCTTAGATGACCTTGAAGGGCCATTACGCACAAAATACATGCCCTTTCGGAGCCGACCACTAAAATTTGACTGAAGATAAGACCTACATTATCAGCGGCGAAGATGTACCGCAGTGACTGTAGTTTCTGGCAATATAACGTTTATGGGATATTCGCGTGGGTTGATGCGCTATATAAATCTACGTTTTACTTACTTACTTACTTACTTACTTACTTACCCTGGACAGGGGGCAGTATTATTTAGTCATAGTAAGTAAGTAAGTAAGTAAGTACGACAGTGGGATCGTCGAAAAACGTCGATTTTTAGTCCTTTCGGACGCTACATCTTCGGAATCTTAAGAAATAAAGCTAACACTGTTATACAGTATTATTTAGTCATAGTAAGTAAGTAAGTAAGTAAGTAAGTAAGTAAGTAAGTAAGTAAGTAAGTGAATGATTGATAAAGCGCCAAAGTCTGAATAAACAGAATCACCACGATCTACCACTCGGTCGAAATATGATGATGATAGTACTATATTGTTACCGCGCGATGCACATAGTGCTAGCGCGGTATTACTATCGTTAAATCGTCTGTCCGTCTGTCCAACCGTGACGTTGATGTATCCTGTGCATATAGGTTGGACTAGTTCGAAATTAATTACACGAATAATTAGCTTAGGGTCTTCGCTCCTCTCGGAGCCACAACATCGTCAATCTAGTCCAAAGGGATTAATGCCCTAACATTCGGGTGAAATAGGGGTGGGGTACTTCTCAGCAGGAAACCTGCAATATCTCTTAAACACGGCAAGACAGGACCAACGAGGGACAGGACCAAGGTTGCTATTGATGAGCACTGTGTTTCAAAACACGTGCGTCTTTCGGAGCCCACCACGAAAATTTAAATGAAGATAGACCCATACTATCAGCGACGAAGATGTAGCCCAATGACTGGCAATATAATGATTAATGATTATGAGGATATTCGCGGTGGTTAACAGTTACCTACCAATAGGCTGCCGCGTTATCTGAAGTGCGTGACTATAGCGGAGATACGGGAAGCGGAGTAGCGGAAAGTGATCCGCAGAGTATTTGGAATCCGAGGAATAACTGCGGATCTTTCGTGGACGCTATATCGTTGGAATCTTACAAATAAAGCCAACGTTAGTATTTAGTATTACTTAGTCCCTTAGTCCCGGGGCAAGATAGGACCAAGGTTACTGTTGATTACCAATAGGAAATCGCATTCGCGCTTTCGATGGATTGGTGTCAAAATCAACTACCTCGGATGACCTTGAAGGGCCATTATACGCACTGCGTTTCAAAACACGTGCGTCTTTCGGAGCCCACCACGAAAATTTGAATGAAGATAGAGCTGATAGACCCATACTATCAGCGACGAAGATGTAGCCCAATGACTGGCAATATAATGTTTATGCGGATATTCGCGGTGGTTCTCAAGATTTATGTAAATTTTCCTTAGATTTTATGCCTGCGCCCGTATATTACGTATACACGTACCTCACGCTTTTTCGTTGTCAAATTC
>Ga0209679_1000752_pt1 | contig 12420 bp, 12 predicted proteins | sample WorMetHEROISLAND_4_FD_187408 | JGI IMG/M metagenome (GOLD analysis project Ga0209679, IMG submission 187408) | Marine gutless worms symbiont microbial communities from Max Planck institute for Marine Microbiology, Germany - Olavius sp. 2 HERON... ...
ACGTCAAATTTGAAGAACGTAGCTTTAACCATTTTGGAGCTATTAGCATTTAATGCCCAAAAATTTAGGGTTCACGTATCCCTGGCCACGCCCCCTTTTCAAAAAAATTATAAAGAGTGTCATGTCCAGACTGTCCTTGGAAACATGCATGTCAAATTTGAAGTTTGTAGCTTTAACCGTTCTGGAGCTATTAGCATTTAATGACCAAAAATTTAGGTGTTCGCGTGACCATGGCCACGCCCATTTCAGGGACTGCTCACAAAATATTTTCTTTGGGATGTTAAGGGGAAGCTATCATGCTATGTTCCAAATTTGGTGAAGATCGGTCGAAAACTGAGCTAACAATCTTGGCCGTAATCGCCGGGTGGACGTACACCGGACGGATGGACACCGGGCGGACTAGCAGTGATTGTATCGGCCTAAGCCGATATACTGCAATTACCACGTTTTCCATTATAGCGGTTATAGCGGCTTTTTGTCGAATATCTCCGTCAATTCTTAATCGATTTTAACCAAACTTACAGACATAGTAGTGTCACTCTAGTGTGCCACAAAACACGTCTCCGTGAATTTTTGAAGCTTTTTAGCTCCAGCGTTTTCAGAGCACGGCGCCGCCGCAACTTTTTTTGGTCATGTTGTGCCTGTCAGTGTGTAGCGAATCCCTGGACTGCCTCACACTAGCATAATTTGGCTTAATTAACGTGTTTCCAGTTACTCTCGATGCCTGACGTCTAAAAATCGAAATATTTCTATCGTGGGCGTAGCCAGAATTGAAAAACCTGAAAATCTCAGAATTTGACCCCATGCGCCCGCGGCCACGCATATCAACATCAGAAATACATTTTATAATTTCAAAAATGGTTTCAGCAGTTAGGGCAGATGCCACAGAAGTGCCCATGTCAAAGCACAAATCCTCTAGCACAAACGGTTTACCCGCTACAGGGCGGTAAAGTGCATCCAAATTTTGAAAACAAAAAAAAATTTTCCGAAAAAAAATGTTAGCCTCCACTACGACCAGAAAAATACGCTGAATCCACTGGTGAAATCCGTTTTAAAATCCGTTCACAATTACGGGAGATATTTGCAATTTTGTGACCGCCGTGTCTGCTCTTTCCAATACGTTGCAACGCAGCGTCTACAACTAGGCGCGTAGGCCGATACTTCGCACTGGGCAACACTTGCCCTGTGCAGCTTTTTCTAGTTTTATATTCTGTTTAATGCTGTACATTGCATTGGACAGACAACAATTCATGAATATTTTTGGTTGTAACAGAACAAGACTGAAAGTTTTGTCAACTACTTCATCGAGACTGAGGGACGTCCAGATTATGACCGAGAACAACTTTTGTTAACAACACTAAACTTGGCAACTGCAGGAATGGAGACGCAGTCTATCTATATTGCATGGTCGATAGTAATTCTGGCCAATCACGTCTCAATACAAGAACGTCTTCATGCTGAGGTTGACTCGGTTCTCGGCAGACAAAGAGTGCCGACCATGGAAGACCAAAGAAGGTCAGTTAACAAAAACATTTAACCCTTCTCCCGGCAATGGCTTTTTTTGCTACGTTTGCTGGAAACGAGGGGGAAAGTTACCCCAGGCATATCTCGAGTTCTGGAGCACATCGCGACAAAATTCCAACAGCTATACCTATGTTTTCGGGTTCACGCTTTCTAGTAGTGGTACTTCGTGGAACGTCGATTTCTGCTAGAAATCCAAGATGGCAGCCAAATTACTGGAAGTACCAATAACTTTGCTGGTTTTGCAAATGCACATGTCGTTTCAAAAGCAATACATGGGTTTATGACTATGTACGAAATATCTAAATCTCCAGCATTGACTAACTGCGAATGTGCTGTTGAATAATATCACCTTTTTATGATTTTTGCTGTTTTCGGTGTATTAGTCACTGCATTTAGCCGTTAACGCCTGTATTTGCAGTTTTATTGCACTTTGGACTATATTATTTGTCTATACTCTTTTATCTGTTTAAAAGCTGTTTTTGTTGGTTCCGTTATTTGGTTTATTTTGACAATTTTCGTTACGTGAGCTATTTGCACACTGTTTGTACAATTTCAGCTATTTTATAATTCTTTGCTCCACTTGTAGAAGTAGAATACTTTGACGATCCGGAAACACAGCCGTGTTGGCTCATTTTCTTTGCACATGCGCAGAAACTGCATGATTTCTACTTCCGATCTGAAATCTGTTGTCACCCTCGTTCTCAGCAACATTGCAATGGTTTCCTATAATGAGTACCGAAATTTAGCCAAAGTTTTGTTATATTTTCGCTGTATTTTAGTGCGCATGAGCAGATACGGCAATTTTCGAGTGTTTGGCTGTAATTCTGACAAAGCCATTTGATTCAGCAACCCCGACTTCTAATAATAGTCGAAAATTTCGACGATCGGAAACCATTTACAGCCGTTTTCACCGTTTTCTTTTCCGGTCCGAATTCTGTCGCCACTGTCGTCACCAACATTCTCAACCACATCTATTTCATAATAAAGGGATGGAAATTTTTGCGATTTCAATCAATCAATCAATCAGTTTTATTTCAGGCAACGCGGCCCATAGAAAAAGAGAACACAAGGCAGACAGGTACTGGCAGACAAACAATAAAAACAAAAGACACAGAAAATTTACAGATGACAGTAAGGAAAATGCAAAGCCACACATATTAGCACCAAACAGGCATAAAAAACTGTAAAATAACAGTACAACTTATTACTACGTCAAACGTATGCCTACTACTGTACCACAAAAAACTACATTGATCAAATGTAAAACTAGAAGGCGCTCGTGAGAGTGCATATCTCCGCCAAGTAAATTTTTGAAGACGCCACGTTTTGGAAAAATTTGTGGGTGTCATATCCCGACTGTCCCTGGGAACACGTATGTCAAATTTGAAGTCCGTAGCTTTAACTGTTTTAGAGCTATTAGCATTTAACGCCCAAAAATTTAGGGGGTCACGTGACTGTGGCCACGCCCCCTTTTGGGAAAATTTTGGGCATCATGTCCGGACTGTCGCTGGGAACACATGTGTCAAATTTGAAGTCCGTAGCTTTAACCGTTTTGGAGCTATTAGCATTTAACGCCCAAACATTTAGGGGGTCATGTGACCGTGGCCACGCCCCCTTTTGGGAAAATTTTTGGGGTTTTGTCCGGACTGTCGCTGGGAACACGTGTGTCAAATTTGAAGTCCGTAGCTTTAACCGTTTTGGAGCTATTAGCATTTAATGCCCAAAAATTTAGGGAGCTATTGGCATTTAACTCCCATGACCGGCCGTTGCGCACACACAAACACACACACCGACAAACAATGGAGTCTTCAATATATTGAAGTTGGCATGTACTGCGAAGAAGAGAAGAAGAAGCACACATCAAACGAACGCATTATCTCCGCCATTCACTTCGTTCACTTGGCGGAGATAACAAGTATATACAATACGCACTGACAAGACTCAAGTGACGTTTTAGCAATTTTTTTTTGCAAATGCATCAGCTTGCAAGAACTCCTCATGCTGCCTACAGTACCATAGTGCCAGTTTAAATGCTGCCCGTGACCTCTGCATAAGTATGTTTTCAGGTCCTTGCCGTGGTTTACCAATGCACACCCAGTTTATGAAGGTTTCTCTGGCCAACACATGCTTATCTTCAAACAGGAACTTGATCTCTAACAGCTGACTCTGCAGTTTTCCCAGGTATACAGTTCACACTTGTGTTAGCGACACAGTTCATTACGGCACCGTAATATCCGTCAATCAACAAACGTATTTTCTGAACATCAGCAGACAGAAATGACGACGAATCAGAATAAACATTATTGTCATATTCAGCCACAGCCAGAAGTCAACTAGGAACATTAACCTCGCCAAGAGCACTATCCAGCTCACACTGAAATCTAGCAATACAAAAGTCATCAACTTTTGACAACATTTCAGATAATTTTTAGCCATGTATTTTACTGCGCATGCGCAAATAGCCATTTCTGAGCTTGCGGCTACAATTTTGACAACACCATTGGATTCAGCGACCCCGAGTTCCTTTAAGGGACGGAAATTTCGGCAATCGGAAGGCGTTTACGGCCGTTTATGGCCATTTTTGCGCATGCACAGAATCGGCATTATTTGTGCTTTCGGTCCGAAATCTGTTATCACCATCTTTCTCAGCGACATCTATTTTCTATAAAGGGATGGAAAATTTTGCGATTTGACGTTTCAGGTAATTATCAGCCACATTTCGACTGTGCATGCGCAGAAACAGCTATTTCTCAGCTTCCGGCTTTTTTGCATTTTTTAACCAGAAATCCGCCATATTTCTATTTCCGGTCTGCTTAACCTAATTTTCTAAAAAGTGGGGCACATGTTACCCTGGCGAAGTGGACACCTTCCACCAAATTTGAAGCTGATCCGACCATCCGTTACCGAGATATGACACCTTTATATCCAATACGTTATGCTACATTGTGACCTTGACAATTAACAATTGACCTTTTGACCTTGAACGGTTGTAGAAAATTTTTTCGTCACACGATCTAACTCTCCACCAAATTTGAGCGTCCTACGCCATCTGTTCTTGAGTTATGATGTTCACACTCTGACTGCTATTGGCAATAGCCTATTTGCAACTGTGCATGAGCAGTATCACGTGACCTATCTGCAAGAGGGTGATATTAACCATATTTTTTGAAATCCGTGACCCCTATTTGTCTAGTCACTTTGCAACTTTTACGGCGCTACGACGCAGATTAACAAGTGTTATCCGCAAAAAAATCGTTCAGCCCATGTTAAAGGCCAAAAAGTTGACTGCGCATGCCTCGTATCACGTGACCTAGAAGAAGGGGGTCGAAAACAACTACATATTTGGAATCCCAGACCCAAATTTGGCTATTCACTATGACACCTTTACGGAGCTCCGATGAAGAATAAGGGGTGTTTACTTATGAGATCGCTAATGTTGAAGGTAAAATCGAGCGAACATTTTCTGAGTCCCGAATAGGGCCAAATTTTGGCGGTTTTCGGGCCTGGAGGTCAGGGGTTAGAAAAAGTTTCGATTTTTACTGCAAAAGGCACGTCTATGCGTGAATCCACGTCGTTTAAGTCATTTTGCGTGAAAATTGGTTTGGGAGTGTGGCCTCCAGGTCGGTTGGGGGAAAAATAAAGTAACAAAAGATCGTATATTTCACATATTTATCCAGAAGCCCCCGCGGCCCCGATCGTCGCCAAATTTGGTTTGGAGGCAGATTTTCAGGACGTAATCAACTGAGCCAAATTTCATTCCAATCTGTTCAGGGGTTTTGATTTTGTAGGGGGTGGGGAAATTTGGCCTTTCCCATAGGAGCGAGGTGTCGCCGTCAACACAGGGTTTGAACTAACGTTCAGTCTGTGATAAAGGTCAAGTTATAACCAAGTCTGTGTTCAAATATCCTAATTTTTGTTGAAGGAAGTTTTACTGAAAGCCGTTCTGCCTTATTGTAAGTCCCGCTCCCTAACAAGTTTGGTACACATAGCGAGTGAACATCAGCGTTATATACGCTACTGTTTCGCACTACAAACTCCTGATGTGGTGTGAAAAAAATCGCCAAAATGGGGTTTTGTCCCCAATTTTTAGGGGGCACGTAACTAAATTTAGAGAATACATTTTCTATGGCCGATGGACCGACGTCGTGTGGCAAAGTTTCGCACAAATCGGCGCAGTGATGGCGTAAGCCAAAATTTATGAGGGTCACGTGTTTGAAAAAAGTTGACGTAAAATATAATGGTCGATCCGCTGTTACACAGAGGGCGGCCATAATAACAGTTCAAGGATTAAGAAAAATGGCAATAGCAAATGATACAGTGCCACATGAAACACAATGATGTCCATGAAATATAACATGTGTCAAAGAGAGATCAAGAAATACGTTCTGTGGAACGAGGTGTCTGTCCCATTGCCGAATTATATCTGTTACTTTTAACCCTCGTTAGCAGTTTTACAGTCGTTGTTGGTTTCCAACAAAACCCCAGCCTTAAACTTAAACATTTGGGACACGTGACATCATCGGTCACGTTACTAGGATTCACAGTATATATTTTCCCATATATGGTCAATTTGAACCAACCGTCTATTTCACACGGTTGTCAAGATATTGAGTCTCAAAGTCCCATAACCTTGGTCTTTTGGGGTGACGTAACGTTATCGGCCACGTGACGATTGGATTCGCAATGTATGGTTTCCTGTAAGTGGTCAATTTGAGCCGATCGTCTATCTCGCACGACTGTTGAGATATTGGGCCTCAAAGGTTTTGCAGTCATAGTGAACTGGAGTTCCGAGGGGGGATGGTGCGGACCGCACCGGGTGACATCCTTGGGGGTGACACCCGAACTTTAGTGTACACACAGCCCGACGTCGACGACCTCCAGCAAGTTTGTCGGTGACGAGTGACGACCACGTGGACGTTTCCATTCTAGCCTGTCATCAGGTCGGTGACCTACACAGGTGTTGACAGCCGGCCGGAGTGCCTCATGCAGACGACGTGTATGTCCGAATACTGAGATATGTTTGTCACGGATTCTCATGTTGTTCCAAAAGTTAAAAACTGACGGTATTCTACAACGAACTGATTGAACCGCAACTTTTGGAAGAAATACCAAGTATACGCCGACCTCTGAAAGCCGCCAAAGTCAGTAATGCAGAAGAGTGGAACGTGTTGGACATCCTCCAGTTCATTGTGGAATTTGACTCCATCGAGTCGCTTCCTATGGCAACTGAATCGCTGAAGCTTTTTCTGACAATGTGTGTGTCAGTGGCATCATTCGAAAGTTTTTCCAGACTGAAACTGATCAAAAACTACTTAAGGTCTACAATGTTTCAGGAAAGGCTGTCCTCAGGCTGTCCTCTTTGTCATTGTTGTCTATCGAAAATGATTTTGCAAAAGATTTTGACTTTGAAGAAGTCATTAACTCTTTCGCATCCGTGAAAGCACGAAAACGAAAAAAAACATTCTGACAGATTCGATTTTTCGGTTTGAGTCGATTTTTATTAAAAAATACGCACTTTCTAAGCATTAAGTTTTTTTTGCATTTAGTTAGTGTTGGGGAGTGCTGGTAGAGGGGTGACATCATAGCAATACCGCACCGGGTGACATCCACTGTCGGTATGCCATATTTTGGATTTTGGATTTGGTCACGTGACCAATCGCTTGGACTTGTTGAGATATTGAGCTCTTGGCTGGCTCCAAAAAACGTTAACTCAACAGCGATTTTTTGCTGCATGTCCAGTGGCGGCGCCAGGATTTAAGAACAGGTAGGGCCTGTAGTAGGGCCTAAAGTGGTATGGAAGGGCCTCAAACTATTTGGGTTAACTATTATGATGTAACATTATATAAGGGTGAGGGTTCAAAATAAGTTCAGTTCACTACATAGATGTAAAAAACGTTTTTATGTTTTTTTATAAAGTTTAAAAACCATGTTTTTTGTTTTTTTATTTTTCTATGTTTTTTATGCTTTTTTAATGTCGTGTTTTTGTTGTTGTTAAAACATAAACGTACAAACAGTGACATCGCGGACACTGAATAAATGGTTGCCTTGTGTGGCTTGTGGCCTTGTTTGAGTTAGACATACTCCATTTCCTGGACAGAGCGAGTGTTTTGTAGCAGTATTGTTGACTTTATTTGATTCGTATTGACGGTGCTTCTTACTTGAACTGTAGTTTAATGTTTTTTGCATTTTTTACAGTTTTTTTTATAAAAGTGAAAAAACATGGTTTTTATGTTTTTTTTATGTTTTTTTATTTGCAAATTAATGTTTTTAACATCTATGGTTCACTACGGATTTTAATAAACAGATTTGGGAAGACAAGGAGCAAGGCCCGAAAGGCCGAGGTTTGAGGCCCGAAGGACCGAGACTGGAGGTGGGGTTCTTGGAGAGGGACAACCAGCCCCAACCCACCAGCTAGGGGGCCTGGAGGAACGCTGTAAGCTCCCCCAGTGGGGTCCGGGGCGTAGCCCCGCCCGACAAAGGGTTTTCCCGCGTTTTAAACACTCAGGATGACCTTTCAGGATAGCAAAGACCACGGAGATTTTACTTTTTTGGCTTCCTGGCCGAGTGGTAGGGCCCGAGGTAGGACCCGAACGAAAATGGTAGGGCCTACTGTGCATGTCTGTGTTAACTCATTGTACGTCGTGTATATTATGAGAGCGTTATTGTTTATTTTTTATGTCAATAGACTACCGTATGTTGAGGCTACGATGCTTGAACTTCATCGTTACAAGACACTGGCTCCTTTCGCTATGTTCCACGCTACGTTGAACGACACAGAAGTTGGTGACTATTTCATACCCAAAGGCACAGCGGTATGCAAATTATACTGATGCATAAAACTTATACAATAGAAGTGTGTGAGATCGTGCATTAGCTTCGTGAGTGAGGAAACTGAAACTGGGGCAACTGCCCATAGCCAACCCTGCACTCGCTGCTAAGATTTGCAAAGATGCGCTGAGTTCTGAATGTCATCGGGAGGTTGAGGTGTCAGCCGCGTGAATTCCTCGGATAGCGATAGAGTATTAACTGTCATTAACAGTTTGAATTTTGAGCGGCAAAAAATTGGTATTATAGTTCAGCTTGTTGTAGTAGATCTGGCACCTGTAATAGTGCAAACCTGGGTGCAGCAACATTCTAATCCACACTTAGTGTGGCCTTGGCGACTAGCGTTCCAGTTGAAGTAATTAAATGTTCTTTAGGTGCGTATTAATACTCAGTCAGAAACAACGTTCGGTGATGCAGTCTCAAGATAACTTTCTGTCACTGATTTAGTAACTGTACTGTGAAAAATTATTTTTGATCACCCAGTAGCAGGCTGAACATGCTACTGCATTAATTGAGTGATTAGACATTGACATTGGATTACAGCATCAGTTCAGTCGACTATAGTTTAACCCATCTATTTTGAACTGTTATGCATACAGTATCGTTCTTAATAACGGCAAATATTCCTCTGTACTTTGACAAATGAGGACGACTAGTTAAACTCCTATCTAGTTTGAGCTGTACATTCAATAACATCTTTAACGACGGTAACTATATCTTTCCTCTGTTCTGATGATTTGGTAAATACGCTCAGCCTCACTCAACCTCAAGTAAGTAGACTGACTACTGCGCTGTGTGTAAACCAGTAGCCACTGTTTTGTGTGTGCACTCATCGACTACACCATTTACGGTGTACACCAACTACAAGGCTACTGTGGCGGATGGCCTTACCTTACCTTACCTGCGGGGTGGCTGTCTGCATAAGCAGGCTCCCAGCGCTGAGGCCACAGCACGGCCCAATGCGCATCGCCGACAGACCACAAGGTCAGTAAAACCTCTTAGAAGCTTAAGCTTTAAGAAGAGAAGCCAGTGGATATTACTTAACGTATCTAACGAAAGAATGAAGTCTCCAAGAATGTTCTTCCAGAGAAGCATTAGAGCACTGCACTGAGCATTGAAGTAGGCAGTTGTGTCCTCTTCCTCCTGACAGAGGGGATAGACTGAGTCCTGATGTAGGCCCATAATGTGAAGGTGACTATTAAGGTACGCGTGGCCAGTGAGTTAAGTCCTTCCTGGGAAGGTTCAGAGCGAAACGAGCTCGAACAATGAAGTTCTTGAAGAAAAAGTTTAGCTTGTCTACATGCAGACAGCTCATGGCACAGTCTATTCTGTTCACGCACAGCCCATGATATAGCTGCAGATGGTGGCTATACTGATACCAGCAGATGATTCAGGTCCAGTAAAGCAAGAGGAGGAAGCCTGCGTATCAAGCGTATCCACTTCCTCGTTACCTGCAATTCCACAGTGTCTCGGAACCCAGATGACTCGAACACTGTTGAAGGTTGCTAATGCGTTAAGATGACGCCGTTATATTTCCAGTCATTTCTGTCCGGTACAAAGGTTGTGAAGTTTTTGTCAAACACAAACTTTGGTGAAATAGCATCAATTCGCTGTTGGGAAAGTGGTACATTCGTTGCCAAGACCAGTTTCTCAATCAGTCAGTCAATGTGTTCATTTGTATAGCGATTAATAAACAAAAGTCTTCAGAGGTGCTCGCAGCTAAACAAATGAGTTTTGAGTTTTTTTTCCGAATGTGTCAATGGAAAGCAACGAGGTCCGCAGTTCGACCGGGAGTCTGTTCCATGTCGCTGGCCCGGACACCGCGAAGTTACGCCGGCCGATGGTGGTCCTTTTACCTGGCACAACGAGTGTCCCGCTGTTCGCCGACCGCAGCTGCCATCTGCCGACGATGGAGGAGACGGGAGTGCAAACGTCAGCCAGGTAGGACGGTGCCAGACCATGCAGACACTTGTAAATCATCATAGCCAGCTTGAAACTGATACGCTGCCGGACTGGAAGCCAGTGAAGATCATGCAGAACTGGAGTGATGTGGTCGAACTTTCTGGTTCCAGTAATGACGCGCTGCTGCGTTCTGAACAGTCTACAGCTTTGCCAGCAGACTGTCGCTGACTCCATACAACAGACTGTTGCAGTAATCAAGTCTGCTGCTGATGAATGCATGCACCAGTGTTTTTGCTGCTTCCAAGGTCAGTGATGACCTGATCATTCGCAGTTGACGTAGCTGGTACAGACATGACCGGCGTAGAGCGGCAACGTGGTCGACCGTGGTTAGTTGACTGTCTATGTAGACACCAAGATCGAGCACTGATGACGAAAGCTTGACGCGAGTAGATGACAGAGACAGATCGGTAGTAGTCAGCTTATTGAGCTGCTGTCGTGTTCCGAGCCACAGCAGTTGCGTCTTGTCGGCATTCATCCTGAGTCGATTGTTCTTCATCCACTCGTCGACGCGCTCAACACAGGCAACGAAACGTTGAACTGAGATGGACGCGGACGAGACAGGTGCGCTGATGTACACCATGAGTGTCGTCGGCATATGAATGTCCGGTGAGTCCGGCACTGGCAATGACCTCGAACAACTCAGCGGTGTACAGCAGAAACAAGAGGGGACCCAGGACGGAGCCCTGTGGTACGCCAAACAGCAACTCAACGATGGCCAACAGCTGACCTTCGTAGCAAACCTGCTGACAACGACCGTCCAGAAACGATTGCAGCCAGGCAAGCGCTGACCCATGGATGCCGGTATAATCTTGGTATGACCACCGGTAGTCTGCACCCAATGAGAGTTCAGTTTTTTAAGCGGAAGCATGCTGCCATAGCTTCCCTCTTTATATAAACCGCCAACGTTACAATGCCGTTTATAATTTCAAGCGCAGCAGTAGGCTCTGTTCTTTTAGCATCTGCAATGTACATGCATGTCAACGTTTAACCCATTTGTGCCTAGCGTTCCACAAATGGAACACCTAATTTGATAGCATTTATTAAAATAACGCGGGCAAAAATGGGTTAAAGGTGTTGAGTTGTTTTCTGACAGTAATATACTGAGTGCGTGTCCACCAGATAACAGCTGCATAACACAACATTTCAATATCAGCAGGGCTGACTATGTCACAGTCGTGGCGGGCTACCGTGGGATGCGTCTATACATCTGGCGATCCTAAGACGCAACAATAGTGACTTATCACGCGGTTTGTCAGTAGTTCATAATAAGTTCTAGTGACGTTGGGGAGTGCATTAGTAGTTGATGATGCAGGTGATAGTGAACCTACACAGTGCACACATGGACCCTGACGAATGGGATCAGCCGCAACAGTTTCGTCCTGAACGATTCCTCGACGAGTCAGGCAACGTCATCGGCAGAGACAGAGTCATACCTTTCTCACTTGGTATATCGACTAACTTCAAAGTTACACTTTGTGTTGTAATGTCTTCTGTCTGTTCATTACCCCGTTATAAACGCATGAGATCAAACTAAAATCTTTATTAAACTCTACATCTGCGTGTATGTAGTACGTCGTGTCTATTAACTGTTTAAGAAAGAAAATAGTAGCTTTACATTATGCATATTTTTACTTAATCATACTATTTCGCTACATGTCTCCGTCTCACCCTAGCTTCCCAGTCTTAATATTTTACCGAGCAATGCACGTACGTAGCACCGCGGTATATTGTTGTCGTAAGTTATCCGTCTGTTAACCAAAACAACGTCAAATCTGATTTTAAACTAGACTTAGTCTGCCGTAAACGGGCAGTCACAAACAGCCGCCCGGCGCGGCGTTGGAGATTTGTTACATGCAGAAACATTGGAGAAATTGGAGATGTAAGGTACGCATAAAACTGGAAGTTTACAGCATTACTCGTTTTGTAGATATGTTTCAGAGTATGTCACTATTTATAAAGGTAAAGTGACCTAGGCCACGCCCCATTTGTGTATATGTTTGAGCGAGTGACAAATTTTATAAGGGTCACGTGACCCAGGCCATGCCCCTTTTCTGGATTTTTATTTCTCCATTTTCGAAAGATTGTCCATGTGCATCGCTGTGCCAAAAT
>Ga0209679_1000753_pt1 | contig 12416 bp, 14 predicted proteins | sample WorMetHEROISLAND_4_FD_187408 | JGI IMG/M metagenome (GOLD analysis project Ga0209679, IMG submission 187408) | Marine gutless worms symbiont microbial communities from Max Planck institute for Marine Microbiology, Germany - Olavius sp. 2 HERON... ...
TTAATTTTCCTGAAAAAATTTGGGGGCCTGAGCAAGATTTGGGGGGCCTGTGCCCCGCCGGCCCTAGCCTAGAACCGCCACTGACTATTAGCTAACAACAACAGTTATATTCCAGAGTGGGGCAAAGCGTCCATTGCATGGACGTCTTGCCCCCGTAGTGGGGCAAAACGTTCACTTGTTTCCGCATAGGTTGTAAGCAGACTGGGCATAATTTTTATACATTAACTCCCAAATTAATTCATAAACTGTCTCAAAAGTATCTTCATCTGAAAATGCAAAAATGGTTATCCTGATGTGCATCGTCACAAATTTTATAGCTGTTTCCTGTTAAGGGTGGTCATCTTGCCCCACCCTACCCTACAAGGTGTACCGAGCATGTTCATCTTATTTGACGGATGGCCAGACAGACATTGAGCGAGGTCATACGTTAGCATTCGAGTTAGCTTCGTCAAGGAATGGAAATACCGCATTGTGACCTTGAGTTGTCAAGTCCTCGTGGCCTCGTGGGGCACACAGGCCAGTAATTGGCAGATCATGTAAGTCATGTCGTCCACTCTTTCATCCCAAATTCAAAACGTATAATCCGTGCCAGCTGTCACAACGGGGCTGCGAACATGGTTGAGGCCTCCAAGATATTGAAAGTAGATTACTACCAACACTGCATAGCTCACAGTCTTCACCTCCTGCTGACCGTTGATAGTCTGAACGATGTTGAAGACGTTTGTGAACTCTTGCTGAAATGTCGCAGCATCGTGTTGAAGTTGCATTTCAAGTCTTATCTAATTGAGGATGAGATGGCAGCAACTGCGGATCGCGCGGAGGTGGACAGGCTCAATGCCCGCATTGCTGCCGCGTTTGAGCTGGACAAATAGGATGAGACACTTCCGATCGTCGACGTTTCTCATTCAGACGACGAGAATACCAACCAATGGAGTGGCCATGCAACAATAAAAACAGGGCTGCCAACTCTCCCGATTTTCGCGGAAGCTTTCCGATTTTCAGGCCTATATTACGATTGTACGATTCTGTTAAAGAACTCCTGAATTTCGCCGAAGCAATGCCGAAGAGTTCAAATGTGTAACAAAGTCAGCGTTAGGTGACGCGTTCGCATTCTGTACTCTTTGTCGAAGCGATGTGAACATTTCGCATGGTGGTCGTGACGATCTGCGAAGCACTGTTTGATGCAAAAACATTTGAATGCTGCATCACCGTGGAAAATATAGCCACTCTGATTGACAAATCATTTACTGAGCTTGCAGTTCCGTGGAAAAACTGTGTTGCTTTTGGGTGTGACAATGCCTCTGTTATGACTGGCCATATTAAGGGATGTTCAACAATTCTTCAGCAGAAGTACCAGCCCACACTTGCAGTTGCTGGATGTCCATGTCACCTGATCCATATTGCAGCAGAAAATGCAGCACGACAGCTGCCTGTATTAATTGATGAGTTGCTGACGGATATATATTTCTATCTGGACAAAAGCTCGAAAAGAATCCAGAAGGTTCGTGAATTCCAACAGTTTTCGTTTGGTACGTATTCAACATCGTGAAGTGGAAAGGCGACAAGAGGGTTTATTTTTATCGAGTATTGAGTTTCGAGTCACGAAACCCGAGTTTCAAGTCAACGAGTGTAAAACGCCGAGCTTCAGAATTCGAGTCTATTATGGTATCTTCTATTATCCTAGTAGGCCAAAATCTATATACGGGGCAAACGGAAAATTTTAGACGATGAAATTTTTGAAATGGACAAGCACGGGTGGCAACTGGCGACACAGGTTACCATGGATACAGCATAGATCAAAACATTAAATTAATGTGGTAATAGTCGAAAATTGAAAGTGTTGCAAACTGAATTACTGCATCAGTAACTGTAGCTGAAATTTCCTGAAAAAAATTAGTATGCTTATTCTCAAAATACCTAAACGGATAGCTGTATATACATCGTGATGTTTAATATTTTTTAATTCCGGACATTGTTGCTAAAATGGCGCCATGTTGCTGCGTTTTACTGTACAAACCCAATTCCAGAATGGCATTAGAAAAGCAAAGCACAGATATAAACTTCACCGATGTGAATCACAGCATTGGAGCGGAGCGGAAAATGGAGCAAAGCGGGCTAAAAGTCAGATGAGCCGAGCGGAGCGGTAAGCGGGAGTCGGATAAATGAGCGGAGTGCGGAGCGCGGAGCGGGAGGTCGCGGAGCGGAGCGGTGAGCGGGCTGAATCTGCCGCTTATGGCCGCTGATGGCGCTGAAGCCTGTTGTCCTGTGTACAGTCTGTACTCTGCACTCTGTAGTCTTCCGATCAGCTGAGTCTACAGTAGTCTACACTATGTCTCAGAAAAAGACGTCACCTTATTATTTTCACTATAACTTTAAGCGCAGTATTGCTATCGTAAGTCCTCCATCCGTCCTTCTGCCCCTCCGTCTGTCCGTCCGTCCATGACGTAGGTGTATCCCATGGGCATATAATTAATTACACGAAAATGGCAGATGTAGAAATTAAAATACACATGTGAATGACAAGCTTGCACAACTAAATTGTAAGTAGTTTTTCCGTTTACCGTAGTTAAGCTAAATTCACGATTGTACATTATAGGCATATAGTCAGTCACTTTTGCCCCAACCCATCGACCTGAATAATTTACTTATTTCACGAAATCGAAGTCATTCAGTTAACCACACGTCACTCATTACGTCATACTTTGCGTAATTGTAATTTGTGTGTAAACTTGCATTTAGTAAAGTATTTTACTACTTAAGTGCACGCGTCACTATATGCCTTCCATATAGAAGGTGTTTTCAAATTCGTATTAACTAAATGATAAGTATCGCGATAGTACCGAGTATCACAATACTTTTCCGCGATACTTATCGTGGAAGAAATTTTAGGTATCGCACAGCACTAGTGTATAGTAACTGTTGCTCTATCTGTAGTTGTCTAACCGCAATTTGCAATTGTTTTGGCTAATCCAATTTGGGGGTAAGGGGAGGCCGTAGGGGTTGGGGATGGTATCATGGTACCATTGGAAAAGGTGTCAGTGAGTTCCTGTAGGCTGTCCGTAGTAACTTTTACTCTATCTTTACCCGTTTCAAAGATATTGACGCTTTTATGCTATTGCGACTCGAAACTCTGGATTTATGACTCGAAACTCCGTTTTCGTGACTCGAAACTCGTTACTCGGTGAAAAGTAAACCTCATTTCTCCCGATTTTTGGACCTTAAAATCTTCCTATTTTTGGTTGGGCAAGGTTGGCAGCCCTGACTAAAAACCTCGTGCTAGACAAGGTGGAACTCGACTGTAAGGGATAAGGGGTCTAGGGGGGCCTAGAGGTACTAAAGTAGAGGTATAGGGTGCAGCGCGACCTGCGACGTCGCCATGGTAGCCGCAGCAGTGTTGTGGGTGAAGTCCGCGGATAGGAGAGGCGGCGCAGTAAGTAACGCGAGGAAACGATTGGCGCAAAGCAGGCTATGTGTGGCCGCATAGGAGTGAGGCTGAGTTGGGAGGAAATTATTCGTGTGTTTAGTACCGAATCGTGAGGTTGGAACTGGGAAAAAGGGAGAGACCGCGGAAGGTCGGTCTGATCGTGGGGCACGGCTGACGGTGGGAGACGTCCGGAAGTAGTGTTACTGCCGTATGTTAATGTGTAGTCGATATATCGTCGTGTCTGCTGTTTGACTGTGATTAAATTGAGTCGTTCTGATATCCACTATACCGATCTCAGTCGCAATCACTGACACACGAACCACGTCCTCCGAACAGCAATTAAAGCATCTCTCTACCTGGCCACGCTACCTGGAACGGTTTAAGTAGAGAGGAGCTTTATATGGTGGCAGCAGTCCGGATCTGATCTGATTGCGACGACCACAAGACTGGTGTTTCGACAACTACCGACACACGGTGACAACGCCAGCGTTGTCCGTGTCGTCTCTCGATGGAACACTGTCATCTGTCCGCGGCAACTGATCAGCGATCATCATCAGCACATGGCGACGTCTAACGGCAGACAACTCCGGCGTTCATCCGACGGTGTCTTGCCCGGTGACGAACGAGTTCTAATTGACGCCCTGCTGTGAAGCGACCGACCGTCACCGTCAGCAGTCGACGCCACTCAACATCTGCTCACCTACACCCGGCAAGTGTTGCGAGCGCGTTAATTGTTTGTTTCTATTCTGTTATAGCGCTGTCCTTGGAGACGAGTTATACACTTTAAATTAACGGCGCTTAGTTTCTATTGTGCTTGTGTGCGTGATAAGTAAAAATGTCGTTGAAAAAAATGCGAGTTACTGAACTCCAGCAGGCGTGTGAGATGAATGGGTTGGATTATGAAGGATTAAATCGGAAGGGACTAATTTCAGCCCTTCAGAAACACGCTGAGCGGGGGGAGGAGACAGTAAACGAGACAAACGGTCAGCCAGACGTAGAACCGGAGGGAGATGAGGAAGTCTCGTTCCGGCGTACCGTAGACCAAACCGGAAACAGTGAGAGTGTTGACGGTGCGTCTGCAGTACACGGAACGAGGCAGGGAATGGAAACGGAGCCTGAGTCATTCAGCCTTTTAGAGCTGAAATTGGCCCTGGCTTGGGAGGAAACAGAGAGGATCAGAGCAGAGCAAGCAAGGGAGGAGAGTTCGTGGCTGATACAAAAACAAAAAATGGAACTAGGGCTGGAAACCAACCCTGATATTGCTCAGTCTAGCGTGAGGGGGGATATTGCACGACTTTTTCCGTCCATGAAAGAAGGTGAGCCTCTTATTTTTTTCTTGGCTTTCGAGAGGACGCCCACGCTTAACGAGGTTCCAAAAAACACTGGACGAAGCTCCTGGGCGGCGCGTTGACTTTTAAGGCACATAAAGCCTTGAGTGTATTAACTGTCGAGCAAATGCAAGATTATGATGTGTGCAAGAAGACGGTTCTTGACTATTACAGACTTGACGCCGATGAGTACTTAAAAAGATTTAGCACGGCGAAACGTGAGCCTGGAGAGACTCATAAGATGTATCGTGCTCGCATAAACGATTATCTTTCTTACTATCTCGACGCGCGTCAGATTACGTCGTTTGATGCCTTACGTGATGATGTTCTGTTACAACAGTTTGTGTGTACTTTGTCTCCCGAGGTCCAAAATTTTGTAATGACCCGCCAGCCGAAAACGGCAGAGGAAGCAAGTCAGTTTGCTGATTTGCAAGCACAAATGACGCACAAGGCCGCTGGAACCACTAATCAGACACCGGGAGTGGGTATCATACCGTTTCAGAAAAGAGGGAATGGACCCCCTCCAGCCCAGACCCAGCAGGCCTACGGGGTTAAGGGGAATGGGGGGGGGGGGGGGGGGGCAAATGCGCCCCCCTAACAAGAGACCAGCTTGTTACAGTTGTGGTTCTGTAGAGCATAAGCGAGCGTCGTGCCCGTTAGAGAATCGGACTATTAACAGTGTGCGGCCTAATTATAGTGTCTGTTCGGCTTGTGGTGCATATCACTCATTTAACGGTCCGTGTTACGGTCACGGGCAGTCAGGCGTGTACGCGACGGCAATATGCGAAAGGGACGATCGTGTAGCTAAGAACGAATATGTTGACCAATCTCCATTCCTGTTACACGTTTGTATCAACGGCTACAACGCTGAGGCTGTAAGAGACACTGGTAACATGACACACACCATTGTTAGTCCGCGGCTAGTGTATGATAGTGATTATACTGGCGCTTACATGGCGTGCCGAGGCGCGTTTGGGGAAGTCTGTCACGATGTCACGATGCACCTATTTTGGGTTGCGGGCATGAAATTTCCATCTTAGTCGGGGCACTAGGTCCCAACATTGACTGTCTGTTAGGAAATGAAACGTTTTCAGCACACTCTGAATTGAAGGATATCGTGCACTGTCAGCCAGGCACCATCAAAGGCCATCTTACCGCCCAAAACGTGCGTAATGCAAATGTGGCAGGTAGACATCAATTCACTGCTTTGGACGGCTGTCAAAGTGCGGCGAGTGTAATTTCGGTCGACGACAGGTGGAAAACAGACCAGATGCCGGGGCGACTAGTGATGGAGTCCGACGTGACCCTAGCAGACAGGGTGGTCGAGCTGACGCGACGGCGGACGGGTCGACGACGGTGACGCGGACTGATCAGACACAGAGCACGACTGGCGGTATAGATGTCGACGCGCGACACGACCCCGGCGAGTGTACTAATGTAGAAGGTCGCGACGCGAGTAAAACCGTTCAGATGACTAACAGCCAGATTGACAGGCAAGACGGAAAAATATGCGGTGTGACTAATATGACGGACGGCCAGAGCCGTGACCTGACATCAATAGAAACGTGGCCGGCTAAAAGCGACACAGCCGCGGTGATTAGTCCAACGGGCGGCGCGGGGCCGAGCGTGACACATGCCGATACTGACGAAGACAACGACGGTGGCGCGTGGTGTTCAGGCACACTGGCGGAGGAGGCGACATCTGGCGAATGTATGGGACAATTAAGACTGACGCAGGCAGAAAGCGATAGGGCCGCAGTAAACAACACAGCGAGCGGCGAGTGGCGAGATGTAAGTCATGCCAGCACTGTCAGGGTCGACGGTCATGTGAACGCCCTGGCGGTAGACGCGACATCTGTCGAGGGTAAAGGGGTCGAGCCGGCGGCAAACTTCCAAGCGGCCAGTGCAACCGACACAGAGCAACGTGTAGCGGCAGTATGTATGCGGAGCCGAGCGGCGGGGCGGCAGGCGGACATTGTGGACGCAGAGACGGTGGCCGAGCGGCCATTTACGACGGTCCACGCACGATCAAAGGGCGACAGACGCTCTACGGACGAGTCGGGGGCATATTGGCGCCCGACGACGACCGCGAGGGAGACGACATTTAGAATGTGACTGACAGTGCGGCAAGTATTGAAAAAGAAAATATTGACGATGTTTTTACGAATTTTGGCAAAATAGACGTGTCTGACTGCGAAACACTGAAAGATACTATTACTGGACCCAAGACTGTGGCGTCGTACCAGTTTAAACGAGCGCAAGATGACGATAGATCGCTGGACTGCTACCGTACCAGAGGGTTAGCAGGAAGTCGCGAATACGTCGTCAGAAATGGACTCCTATATCGGCGCGCGGGGGTGAGCGCGACTGCCATGGATGCAGCGTGCCAACCCATCATGAGGCCCATGATAATTAGTCACGACGGCGAACCAACCGATCGCGACATTAAGGACCCGAAGACGGCACCTAGCGGCAAGGCTCGAGTAACGACGGGGCGACAGTTAACGGACGGCCAGCGAGCACAACAGCTTGATTGGGTCGAACGATACAAAAACGTGGGTACAGACCGATTAGGATGTTCACACACGGCTAAGCACCGTGTTCGCAAAAAAGGCTGCGAAATCTAGGCAGACTTGTTCACTCATCTCTAGACAAGCACGGTCGCTGGGGGTATGCACCGGCGCAGTAATGAGTAAGTAAGGCTCACGTGTACAGAATGTTAGTAAGTAGAAAACGTGTGTGGCGATGTTTGCCAAATTCTGTGTGTGACGTAATGTAGTTGTATGCTGTCCGACGTTTCTATAGTAGTTGAACTGTCAGTGATGCTTAACATGTGTGGTGTGTATATAACAAGTAGTTGGTAGCCTAAGTAACAAGTTACTTGTACGGAGTGCGCATTGTGTTGTGGGTACGAGAAGACGCAGACCTGTCGCGACATCTGGCGAGTGAGACAAACAAACGCCCTACGGCTGCCCAGAGACATCTACGCGGATCGACAGTCGAGCCTTCTGGCGTTCTGTAGTCATTCGAGAACAGCGCGGATCCTAATTATTAACGTCTCAGTAAATTACAAATCGCGAAAATAAAAATAAATAAATTAATTAATTAAGCCAGATGTAGCCCAGGAATGCGTGTTCTTCGTAGCATAAAATTGTGTTAACAGTATATTGTCTGTGACGACTGATTACCGTTGATCTTATGTATGTTACATTGTACGAAGCTTAAACTGTTTTATGTTGACTTATCGTAAATGACGAACAGGTGTGCGTAATATCTAACTGACATATGCAACAGACGCGGAGAACTTTCTACAACGAACTGGAATCCAATGCTAATTATAAAATTGGCGATTGTATACAGACTTTAACCGCTATTACTGATGTGCATGCTTATGTGTGGGATGGCCACGACGTAATCTACTACGATTAATTGCGTAGAGGGCGATCCAAACACCTTGAGGTCCCAAGAAGGGATAAGGGATAGGGTCAAGGGAAGCCAGCTACAAAAAAATACCCAGCCGGTGCCATGGTCTCGTGCAAGGAGGGGGCTGTAAGGGATAAGGGGTCTAGGGGAGTCTAGGGGGGCCTAGAGGTACTAAAGTAGGGGTATAGGGTGCAGCGCGACCTGCGACGTCGCCATGGTAGCCGCAGCAGCGTTGTGGGTGGAGTCCGCGGATAGGACGGGCGGCACAGTAAGTAACGCGAGGAAACGATTGGCGCAAAGCTATGTGTGGCCGCATAGGAGTGAGGCTGAGTTGGGAGGAAATCATTCGTGTGTTTGGTACCAAATCGTGAGGTTGGAACTGGGGAAAAGGGAGAGACCGCAGAAGGTCGGTCTGATCGTGGGGCACGGCTGACGGTGGGAGACGTCCGGAAGTAGAGTTACTGCCGTATGATAATGTGTAGTCGATATATCGTCGTATCTGATGTTTGATTGTGACTAAATTGAGTCGCTCTGATATCCACTATACCGATCTCAGTCGCAATCACTGAACACGAACCACGTCCTCCGAACAGCAATTAAAGCATCTCTCTACCTGGCCACGCTACCTGGAACGGTTTAAGTAGAGAGGAGCTTTATATCGACCCTTACAAAGATCGAATCCATTGCTGACTTGTACAACGAAGTCCAGAACACGCTGAAGAGGACTGGACATGCCGAGCTGTGTCTGCACGCAGAAGAGCTCGACATGCTGAAACAGCTCATTATGTTCTAGAAGGAATTTAAGTTGTTGACAGGACTGGTCAGCGAAAGTGGCCCTACTCTGTCGTTTGTCTAGCTTACTGAACTGAAGATTAGAAAATTGTGCAAAGTACAGGCGATGGACGATGACTGATTGAAGGAAATCGAGACAAAGATAGCGGCAAACATGGGAAGACGACTTATACTGAACGAAGCCGCCAAAGCTCAAAGAATACTGGATCCAGATACAAAGGGCCTTGTCGACAAGGAAACCGCCACAAGAGTTCTGAAGGAAGCTGTAAAGAAATGCCGTGACCAAGAAATTCTCAACTCCACAGAAGAGCAAAGTAAGTAGCTTTCGTATTTTGATCTACTAAAGTCTATTTACGTAAATGGGAGAACATGGTAGCTAGAGGACGCATCAAAAACCTACGGGCATTGAGCCCAGTGGTTATTGATGATGATGACGATGATGATTTGTGTTAATTAGCCTAGCTGTTTTACTTGTATGTGTGTTCTGTTCTGTATAACGGTCACAAATTCGTTACTTTTGCTTGTTTTGGAAGGTGCTGCAGCTGACGCCGATGATACCGCTACTGGGCACACATCTATTTCGACAGTGATTTAAATCATACTGATGATTTCACTTACCAATGAAAAATTACAACAAACAGAAGCAAATATATTGTTTTGTTCTTGTGTTCAACTTATTCAACTCTTTGACGACTGATTTTACAGTCACTAGCTTAGGAACTTTAATTCTGTGCAATGTGCAACTCACAATGCTTGACAGATTTTCCGCAATCTTGGCTATATATTGATGCTTTACAGTACAATACAAACTGAAAATCGTGAAAATACGATTTTTTTGAAAAAAAATAAAAAAATCTGATTTAAATAAAAAAAAATCAGATTTTTTGATTTTAAAAAAATCATGATTCTTTCCAACCCTGCATGAAGTCCCTACGGGCATGTGACATAAGCTTACAGACAGCAATGGTAACATTGTCTGAGGAAGTTGCATCTGTTAAGTGTGAACTTGCAAATATAAAAGAACAGATGTCTAATAACGTAACAGATACTGTCGTGTCGTGCTTGGAACTGACACTGCACATCAGTCTGGTAGTACTATGGCTTCAGCAAAGCCAGTCTTGCTGCCAGATCAGAAGATCTTGCAAGTTATTCATCTGACTTTACATGATGTATGTTGTGACGAGGAAGAAAAATGTTGTGGTGATTGGTTTACCTGAAAACCATGACACTGATGATCGTACTGAGTTTCTTAAGCTATGTGAAACCCATCTGTCGTGCAAACCATACGTTGTAAAGTGTGATAGACCTGAGCAGGTTGTAAATGGCAAGCCGCATCAATTGTTGGTTTGCTTGTCATCTGACACTGCGGCAACTGAATTACTTTGCTCCGCACCTGCCCTCCGCCATGCCTCCAACACTTACCACCAACATCTACATTAATCCTGATCTGAGTTCCACTGATGCGAAACTGACATTTGAAGCTCGACAGCGGCGAAGAGAGAGAATTGCTCAGCAGCAAGCCACTGATGCTGACCATGCAGTCGATACAGCCAACACAACGCAGGACATTTCTGTTGCCGATCAAGATCCGGGTACTATTGCTATGACTACAACTGCAACTGCTACTACTACTCCTACTGCTATAACCAGTACTGGTATCGCTACTACTACTCCTAGTTCACTGTCTGACACTACCGTGCCAGTACAAACTACAAAGTTGCATTTTCGTAGTCAGTAATGCTGAGTGTAGCAAAGATCCTGCAGACATTTCTTCTGCGCTTCCAAACTGACAAGCTCATGTTGCCATTTCTTGTTACTGACGAAGTCAACCTGGTGCAGGATCTGCTAGCAAGATTCATCGACAGGAAAACACTTGATACACTGCAGATGTATGCAAGTTCAGTCTGGAAAACACTGAAACTCATAAACAAGTGGACATGTGTTTTCATGCTAAAAGCCTAATTCACAAACAAGCATCAGCGTAAATGGAGAAATTTTCCGACAAGGATGTTTTCGGTGTGAGACAAGATGCCAAGTCAATGTTGATAACTGTGTGTAAGAAGAAGACGATGACAAAGACACCAATGACTTATGTAAGTGCTCGGAACATGATGTACATTGACCCTTGGCTTATGGCATCTGAACCAGATAAATGTGATACCGTGATGCGGCAACTCCTCAGCACTTGTGTTGATGCCAAACTGATTGCAGCCGACACCTGTGATGATGTTCTCTCAGGCTTCACAAACTTCATGCGAACCACACCTCGCAGTGTTCTGCAAAAGTTTTGATGTTACCAATGACTGCATCAATTCTTTCTTTCACCAGCGAATATCCACGTCACAAAAAGGCAAGGCCAGTAGTGAAGATGTTAGTTGTGCTATCGCACGGACCGGCAAATAAAGAAGTGGTAGTTGAGAATCAACATGTAGAGAGTTTTGTAGCACGAAGAATCACAAAAGACCACATTCGTGTTGTAAAAGGTGTTGGAAATGTTGACATCAGTCGTTCAATGATTGTATCCGTGAGAGGTGCAAGTGCTTGGTACACGAATGACCTTAGTATGAGGAGAGACAAACAAGAAAAGAACAAGAAGGTTCAGAAAAGAAAGGCTGAAGAATGATATCAGGACTGATTTTTGTGTCTGCTTCTGCACAGACCTACTAAAATACATAATAAAGTTCAAGTTCAGAAAGTTTTTTACTAGATTTTTAAGACTGAATGTGTCACTGATTTTGCAGGTTAACTATGTAATTATATAGTCCAAAAATTGTTAAAACAATTCAAATACAGCTTTCAGGTTGGCTTACTACTGAGTAAGAATAATTTTGTGGCTATTGTTTAGACTCCAGATGCACCATCCACAAGTGCCTCTGGTTCAACTGGTACTGCGTCATCCAAGATGTCATCATCTATGCGTGTCACTGAGTCAGCTATACCATGGCAGCTCCAATCAGGCAACACGTGTCAGGTGTGACATTCCATCAGCTGGTTAACAAGGAACAAGATGCCTGACAGAGAAGCATCAGGAAAGCAGTGAATTGCAAAGTTTGGCATGCAACAACATTAACGAGCTCACCATATAAAGCTGAATTACAAAGTGCAAGGGTCAAGCAGAGTCAGCCGGTTAAGAGGGCTGGAGTGGATAACAAAGCAGCTACTAGAAAGTGTATGAAACCAATTAAAAGCAAACATGCACGACAGTCACACTGCGAGGAAGACCACTCGGAAAAATAATCCAAAAAAACTAGAGCTGTCGAGCGATTAATTTTTTTAATCGCGCTAATCGCGCGATTAATTATTTTAATCACACGTTAACGCATTAATTAACGCATCAATTCGACAGGTATAGTTCATGTTGTAGGCTGCCATCAGCGAACGACTACATGTCTTGCTGTTCACGACTTATCCACAAGATGCGACCACTGTTGAACTTGCCGTCAAACAAT
>Ga0209679_1000755_pt1 | contig 12411 bp, 5 predicted proteins | sample WorMetHEROISLAND_4_FD_187408 | JGI IMG/M metagenome (GOLD analysis project Ga0209679, IMG submission 187408) | Marine gutless worms symbiont microbial communities from Max Planck institute for Marine Microbiology, Germany - Olavius sp. 2 HERON... ...
AATGATTTTTGCTGTTTTGGATGTGTGAATTGGTCGCTCTTACACGGTTTTGTAAACTGGTAAGTTTTTTACATTTAATTCTAGTAACGGTCAAGCTGGTTCTGCCATTATGACAAAGTCATCGCGGCCGTTTATTGAGGGACGTAACCAGACATGGGCTTGTTTGAGGCCTGAAGTTCTCAAACTAAAGTTACATACCGTAACGCGAATGCAACTGCAGCACAACACGACGATGACAATAACACTACTACGTGCCTGCACTGATATTCGTGCAGTTTTTGAACTAAAAAGCACTCAAACATCACAAACGTCCGCCAAGGCTAACTATAATGTGCACCAACTATACAGTGATAGTAATGATAGTATCATCCAACAGTGTTCCTGGCATCGACGACTGCAGAAAGTTGCGCAGATGACGCGTATTTTTAAGCAGAAGCGGCACAAAGGTTTCAGAAGTGCAGGAGGCACGATGACTCTTCCGATACATGTTCATTGTTCAGTGTTCACTTCCCTCGCGACTCAGGCTTCCTTCATTCTGTTCCATTTCTTCCAAACCCGTCTCACAGCACGTTACGTAATCGATTATGCAATCGATTTCGCTGCATAATCGATTAGTTCGATTATAGTTAGTTGTTGCATTATTGATACAGGTGTCCATGCAACATGTTAAAGTTCTGGACCGTGGAAATATGCTCTAAAATTCCAGTACTGTTACACCTATAATAATTATAATCAGCAGCTTTTTACAGCAGGTGCGCTGCACTGCGTGCCCCGGGGGCCTGTTATATAGGAGTTTCGCGCTTCTGTCTCGTGTGTTCCGCCGCCTCTGCATACAAGCCAACAGTGACGTGAACAAGACCATAATCTCAAGACCAAGACCATACCAAAGCTATCTGAGACCGAGACCGAAACTGAGACCGAAACCGAAACCGACGATGCCGAACGTTAACAGCAAAAATAACAGTGGCCAAGGTAATTTGGCGATAGGCGGTATCGCTGCGAACTGAGGGTTCCGACCCCCAAATCTCCCCTTCCTGTGGGGAGACCGGGGTCCCTGTTTAACACAATGTTACTTTGAACCGCACGAGTGTCTCAGCCAAATGGCATCTCATTTCGTTCAACGGCTTTAGCAGGGTGCACGAGTGTGACAGACGCACATACAGACGGATCATGGGGGGCCGCGGTAACATCTGTCCCAATGCCGCCTGATAATAATAAATAGGCCTAACTAGAGAGCACTGGCTACTGCGCATTACCTTCGCCGCCGAGACTAATGCGAAGGACACACACAGCGTGACAGCGTGAAGGACGCCGAGCGACACAATACCTTCTCCGCTCGCTTAGCGACGACGAAGGTATTTTTAAAGACAGTAAGTAAAAAGTAAGTGTCCTCACATTCTTCAGCCAATTATTAGTTTCGAATTTACCGCCCCGAGAGCGAAAGATGAAAGAGCAGCGACAGACCAGTAAGTAAGTAAGGATATTATAGGATATTATAAACCAAGAACAATACCACAAAGTCGGAGACCAAGGCCGAAACCAAGACCGCATTTTTCGACCTCGAGACCAGTCTAAAGATCAAGAACGTGCTTTCGAGACCACATCCCTGCAAGCCAAGAGTCTGCGGTGAGTTTCAGCGACAGACGTTACGGTAGTGTTTAACTTCAATGTTATGTGAACAGTGATGTCTTTGAGATGACTGCACAGTTAAACCGCTTGATCCGACGCAGCAGATCAGTCGGACGTCATCAGCTTGTAGAACTCTGCGAAATACAAGCAACACAGACAAATGACCAACGATGTTCCTCGCCGTCACGATACTGCGGGTTGACGTCATTGGCACGCAGGTGCGCCGTGCCCGTCATGCATGCACTGCTCTCACAGCGTACAAGAATTCTCTGACGTGAGGACGTTTTAAGCAGGAAATTATCCAGGATTTCACTTGAGTGTGTAGACAAAAAGGTGGGCTGCACGCACTCCCTCCATTCCTCTCTCTTTACCCCCTTATCCCATTCCCCATCCCTCCGCAATCCAGATAAAGGGTCTGGGGAGCGCTACATCAGCTCTTCCAGCAGGTCCGGGGCGGAGCCCGGCCGACAAAAGCATTTTGAGCTTAAAAGAACGTTGTTCAGAATAAACTTACAGGAGTGTTTGTTTAAAAGACATCGAAAGTTTGTAGGCTGATTACTGTAAAACATTAGGCCTATACTAGTATTTTCGCTGCGTCTTAATTTCGCGATTTTGGAATATAGAAATTTCGCTGCATTTTAATTCGGCGTTTTCCCAGTGTTTTAATAGTATTTTAAAAAATACCAGCCCTTTGATGGTAAAATGAATTTTCGTGGGTATTTAATTTCGCGATTTTATCCTACTCGAGAAATTCGCGAAAATTTGATGCACGCAAAAATATGTTTTACAGTATAAGCTGCCTAGGACTATTCGAACCCCTGTCTTAGCTCTCCACATGAAATAGTGAACAAGTTCTGGCTAATTGGGGGTGTACTCGAAATGCCGCAGGCTAAGTAAATTCCTGTTTTTAAGAAAACGCGGTAAACTGTATTCAAACATATAAACTGTGGACAATACTCTTTGCTGAATTAGACATTCTCTTTAGGCTGGCTATTCATATTTGTTGCAATTGTACGGCGCATATTGGGGGAGTATATAGGAAGCTGAAGACTGAAGTATTGTATCAAAGGGGGATTTGGCGCCTCTGTTGAACGCCTTGCTTAGCGCTATATCGCGAGCCATATACACAGTAATGATGCCTTTCCACTGATGGCCACATGCCATTAGGCATTGAATCCGTTCGTCCGTTTGTCCGTTATGTCCAGGTTTTTTAAACGATGAAAGTTAGTAAAGTACCGGGTTATTACATCCTGATGTATGCCAGCCATAGCTTTCCGACCGATACGGCCAGATAGCACTGTGAGTGCGGTCCCTAGCTATAAGCTAAGTCCGTCGTATACGAACGATTACACTACGTAATCTTAGCGGATAGCTTATGGGAGGCTCCCATAAGCTATCCGCTTTGGGAGGAGTCTATATAACGGCAAGCAACCGGTTTGTGCAGATAAACGGAATTTTCAAACGATTCGTCATCAGCTAATTCCTCTAATACTCTCTTACGTCTTTCGTGAATGAGTAATCTAAGTCAGCTGATCTATTCGATTGTGATTCCGCTCCTGCAGTAGTACTGTTGATTTCTGGTTCTAATGATATTGTCTCTTTCTATACGAAGCTGCGCCACATTCTTAGTGATTTACTCTATAGATGACTGATAGTTCTACAGTTTGCAGCTCCTCGATCGCAGTTTAGTAGCCTTACTGTTTCTGTTGTTAGCAAAGAATCGTAGTTCACTGAAAGCGTTTAAGCCTTAGGATACTTTCCACATGTTACGTGTAGGGTAGCCTATACGCCATGGTAGTTTCTGCAGTTATGTGAGTTTTTGGCATGCTTCAATAATTGCAATGAAAACTGGCCTACATTATTGCTAATGAAACGACTCAGTGTAAACTTATGACTGGCGATTTTTAACAAATTGATTACTTTCTAGTTAAGTACACGTACATTAACTTTCCGCTTTTACTCTAGTAGATTTTTGGCCAGTTTTTTTCTACTTTTGCTCGAGTAGATTGTTTGACTACTTTATATATCAATCTTTATTCACCAAAATATACACCACTGACTGTTCGTCACCAAATGAATGGGGTCTCGGGTACTGGTATAAAATCCCTGAAAATTTCTGGATTTTAATATGCTATTTAGTACGGTCTGATGCATTTTGGCGACGAGCAGAAATACATCGTTTTAAGCAACTAGAGCTAAAATGGCCCGTGACAGGATCTGGTTTATCCTGCGGACTTTGTGTGGCACACACTGCGATATCAACATATCGTAAAGTTACTGTCTATAGTAGCCTAGCGCCTGACATGTATTAGTATCGTCGGCCAAGATTAGGGATGGACATAATGTCTCTTGCTTCTTCCGTACTTTGTTTGAGGATGCTTACTAGATGACTGTATGCAAATCTGCTGTAGTTCTACACTGTATTAACTTGCAACTCTGCTATGTTATTTTTTCTGTTATTTCAATGGCGTTTGACTGTTGTTCAATAAACGATTACTTACTTACTTACTTACTTTAGATCGAGGCGTTAATAACAGAATCTGCCACAGAAAAACAGAACCCTATATATACTGTACACTAGTCTATATCTCAAGAGCACGTCACTACATCTTCGACCATAACCTTGCAGTAGTCTTTACTACTTTGGCCATTTTAAAAATTTCGATCAATTTGATTGACTGATACCTGAAAAAAACACTTGTCGGATTACGATACAGTTAATACTTAGACCATAGGTTATCGAAAGGTGGATTCATTTTCCCACCTCACCTATTTAGTGCATCTGTCTTACCGTCGACATATTCTCAAGAAAAAACGCTGCACTAAATAGGTGAGGTGAGACCATAAAACCACTCTTCGATGATCTGTACTCTACTGTATACAAAAATTATTTCAATCCGACAATTTTTGTTCTAGTTATCGTCGAACACGAAGTGGCATGTCTTTTTCTGAGACACCGTGTAGAAAAGACAGACCGTTGTAGTCGACCCAACCGCTGCCATCCGTATCAACATCAGCAATCATATCGTCAATGTCGGCCTCGGTCAAGTCGTCACCGAGATTCTTCAGTATCCACCTGACAACCACAAGCACACAAATGGGCTTGACTATTGCAACGCAGCCCGACACACACAGACAAAGTGGTTCAAAAAGTAAGTCACCGAGTTTTTGTCATAACTACCTCAAATATTAACCGATTTTTGACTTTTTTTGCCAAATTCAGCAATAAACTTGCTATAAATTGATCAGATTGAAGTAATGTAGAGCAAGGAAATAAGATACGATGCGGCGAGAAAACGTACGCCTAAAAACTGACAAGTAGCCAGCTTAAGCCTATATCACAATTGCGATTCGACTGCGATACGACTACGATACGACTACGACGAAAAACTGACATGTTCATTTTTTTGCTTGCGTGAAATTGGAAGCAGGCGCGCGCGATACGTCGTAGTCGGATCATAGTCATATCGTAGTCGAATCGCAATTGTAATCACGGCATTAGTCTACCGCACGGAACCAAAGAGAAAATTGAATAACAAGACAACTAAAAAAGTCGAAAAGCTTGAAAATCTGGAGAGGACAATAACAGTCCACTAATCTGTCTCTGCAGTCCGGAGGAAATCAACGGTTTTTTTAGAAGTCATGCTGGATACCGAAGCTCGTTGGTGTTGACTTCTCCCTTCTTTTCTTTGTCCAGAATACGAAACATGTCGCGAAGTTCTTTTTCGTCTTCATCGTCCTGCATCTTCTTGCGAACGACGCAGCAGAACTCATCAAACAGGATGTACCCGGTACCTGCGGGCAGAAAAAAACGAGCACCTGTTATATCAAACGTCCAAACAGAAAAAGAGGCATCTGGTTTTGCCGTCTAACTTTGGCAACAACAGAGCCTTTGCAGATAGGCGTGGTTATCTGATAATAAGTTTATCACGGACAACAACCTGGCCTACGTGAAACCTGAAGCCAAACCGTATCGTAGAATTCGTAGTTATATCATTGCTATTGGTCTGTGTAATAGAGATAAGAGTTGGTTGGTTTTACCGGCGGAGTCAATCATGTGTTCCACTTTCTCGAGCCAGTCCGGCTTGATGTTGTGTCCGAGGCGTTTCATTGCTGCCTCCAGATCACCGACCTTGATCTTATTTTCGTGCTTCTTGTCGAACGCCTTGAACGCATCCTTGGCCGCTGCTCGACACAGTCGCAAGCGCAGAGCGCTGCAGAGAAACCGCGCGATAGCCTCTGACAGTTAGAAACGTTACAAGGCATTTTTTGCAGCGGCGTACTTAGTATGGAGCAACCCAACCGGAGCAAATTTTCACGGCTTTCAAAGGCCACTTTTCCAAACAATGCAAACGCCAGATTTGGGAGCTAAATGTGTCGCTATGCAGCTCCCAGAACTGTTCTCACCAAACTGTTTCTGGCTAACGATTTCCCCAGACCTCCCACTCCATTCTCCCTGCACCCGCTCGATATCAACCTACCATCACGTTCTCGACGTATTCACTTGCTACGCCTAAGAGCCAAACTCCACTACACGGACACCGGCTACGAACACCAGCTACGAACACCACCAACGAACACAACCAACGGAGGAGCTCAAAACAATTCGACAACTTGTTGTACAACTAATTCACCACCAACGGACAGAAATTTGCCACATCCCAACATCTTGACATGTTGAGATGTTGGGCTCTGGCATTGCGATGTGACAAATTTGTTGAGAGCTCGTCCGTTGGTGGTGTCCATAGCCGGTGTTCGTAGCCGGTGTCCGTGTAGTGGAGTTTGGCCCTAAACCATCTCCCCGAGAAAATTTTTCAGGTTATCGGCGTCGCACTGCATATTTACTTACTCAACTTATCCCACATACTATTAGAGGCGAAATCACTACGTGGCAACTCATAATATACTTTTTTAAAATAAAAACCACAGATTTATACCTCTGACACATGGACGTCTCCAAAATCAATAGGGAGCTTAAGCCCAAAGCATATTCGTCCCCTCCCCTTTCTCCTCTCCCCCGCATCTTTTTTTCCGTGCGGCCATTCCACTAAATCCATGCAGCTAGAGGTTCTGGAGTATAGCGCCGCAAGTTCCCCAATGGGACAGGGAACGAAGCCACCAATTATTTTGGGACATTCTTACCCTGACAGAACGCGTTTGGAAGCAAGATAGAAAAGCGGAGTTATGTATAAAGAAATTTGAGAAATATGATGATGTTTGAGGATTTTCAAATTTGTTCAGGCTCAGATGCAGTATGTCTGTCAATCTGATATGACGTAGCATCTTCTTCTGGTGTTCTGCTGTTTACAGCAGGTCTATTACTCCCACCACTGGTCAGGCGGCAGTCGTCGATGAAGAACAGGATGCCGCAACCTCAAAGCAGCCGTCGATGGCCGGCGGCAGGCGGCAGTTGACGTCGAAGAACATTGGCCACTGCTGCAAGACATCTTCAGAGCAGTCGTCGATGGGGATCATGTCTAGGAAAATAGCCGAGGTGGTTTCCCGTTGCCTTCCTCGCGGTTTTTACTTTCGAGTATCCTTCTCCTGGATAGTAGGCTGCAGTTGAGCAGTTCTATCATAGGCACATCCATGCAGGGCTCCTGTCAGAGACAGTCATGCTGCCACCGAGCTGGCATGGTGGTCCAGGAACGCTGCTGTGCCTTCGAACTACAGCCTTCCATCTTCCAATCAAGTAAACAAAAAACGTAGCATATAATGCAGAATTGAGTGAAGGCTAACTTTCAGTTTGGCGGTCTTCAGACCCTCTGCTACATCTCTGATCTGACAGTTAGACAAATAGTATAAACTTTTGTCGTTAGCATGATGAAAGTTTGTACTAACCGTTTGTCTGTGAATCGGTCAAGGTTATTCCTTCCGTCTGTATAAGCACACAACGACATATTATATACCGTTATACTGTTTTCACATTTTATCCACCGGACGCTTTCGTTATACATAACCAAGGCTAGAGGACATGAGTATATTATATACTGAGTGGCAGAATCCACAGTTAATTTGCAATAAAGCGATCATTAAAGATCCCATCACACCGGAAACGCATCGCCATATTACTGTAACTTGGTTTAGCTGTGAACGTGGTTTTCTGTGTTTTTAGTATCAATCTACCGTAAAATCTCGGTATAGAAGTGTAGTGGGGAAAGAATAATAATTGTGAAAATTGGTTAATATTTGGCGAAGACGTGCACAAGAGTTTGGTGACTTGTTTTTCTTGACTTACGGTGTATTGTAGAAATAAAATACCGTTGTACCACCTGTATTGCATTCCATGCTTTGACCACACGCTCACTAAAGAAACACTTGCAAGCACTGACGCAACCGTGGCCAGCATATAGCTTAAACACGTGACCTTGTGGGCCGTATGCCGTATTTGCTGTCTGCAGACGCTTAATGTCAACTGCAGTAACATTTGAATCTTTCGTTGCAATTTGAGATTTTCGCACAAACAAAAAATCGACAATACTCGTATAGCATTCTTCTTTAATAGTAGTCCAGCCCTGAACAGATATATTATAATTTCCTATCCGATCTGCTGGCTGTTAAATTTTCGATGTTGGTCAACTTCGTTCATATTGTAATGCGCTACATTTTGTGTGTATTAGTGGTAACGGTAGTATTGGTACTGGTAGGCCTATAAGCATTATACAGCATTGACAAATAGACGCGACTTACCGTGTCTTTAGACATGCTCAGAAGTTCAGCGGCACACAGTAGCCTATGTAGCCGTGTATCGGGGCGAAACACAATTGACTAAACAATTGTCGGCTGCTACTGAATGAATGTCTTCTCGACTGACGCAGCAGCAGCAGCAGCAGCAGCAGCAGCCGTGACAGTCTGATGCAGCAATTTACGTGTATCTGACGATGGGCATTACACCGCTGTTCGATGTCATCATCACGGATACAGCGAAAGACATGAAAGCAGCAGCTGTTCCAAGCTAGAAGACGTACATCTTAGAATGCAGGGCTTTCCTCGTAATAGCTTCAGTGGTGTATCCGGATAATTTTTAAGGGGGATGTGGGCGTGGCAAGGGAAAAGTCGAGAACAAAATTAATAGCGATCAACAAACTAATGCGTTTTTGAATAATAGGTTGAAATACACAAGAAAAGTAAAAGAATTCATCGAAAAACGACCTTGAAACTTTAGAAAATATTGTTGACGTTTTGGCAACACCTGTTTCCTTATTCGGAATGACATGGTTAACTTTCCCGGTTAACTTCGTTCGCCGCTAGATGTCGCTGTTGCGAAAACCTTGTCATAGATATGAGAGAGTTGATAGGACCCTTCGTCTCTGTTCATAGACTTGTTTTGTTCTTTTCTGATATATATTGCTTCTTTGATCCGCCGGTCCATTTTGTTGCTTTCTCTGTCAATCATCTTAGCCTGATCCCAATCTATGACATGGTTGAGAGTCGACGACACTTGCCGACTACGCTCAGCTCTCTCTTCTACGTGGTGCCAAGTTCAGAGACGCGGCTGGGGGACAGATCATTCGCAGCCGCCGGTCCACAAATCTGGATCTTTGTCGGCTTTGCTGCAATGCGACTACTTAAGGCGCATTAAATTTTGTTCGATTGAGGCTGCGGCACCTCCGATCGGATCGCCGTATATTGTAACGATCTGGAAGGTCGTCTTCGCTAATAAATCTCGAAAACTTGGATGGATTTGGATAAAACTTGGCAGGTGGGGTTGAGGCCTGAAAAGACTAAGCCTTGCACGTTTGCAGCGAAATCGCGCGATGGGTTTCGGAGAAAGCGCGAAAAAATGGGTCGCAGAGGCGTTGTTTTTTGTGACGTGTACGACGCACCACTTCTACCACTTTTCTTAGATCGATTTCCGCCAACCTTTGCATAAACACCTGCTCAGGTGGCATCTCGCGACACGTGGTTTCACATTCCATAAAAGTTTCCATTAAGGGGTTGAATTTCCCGAAAAACCCTCTTTTTAGGGTACAAAAAGTTACCCTATTTGTGATGAGGCTAAGGGTCACGGGAAAGGTTCTGCGACGCCTAGACTGTTTCCATCCCCGGGTGGACATCCCACAGATGTGCCTTACCTGGGTGACTTTTGCTGAGGGATGTACCGTTTTCCAGCTATACACGTCCGAAGTTATCGTAAGGCACAGTATCGGTACGAATCAAAATCATATTCTAGCACGTGCAATGCATACCACACTGTAGCACGGTCTTAGTAGATACCGGGAAAATTGTTTCAACGCCGAATTCGTTTCGCAACTATGTGAAAAATCACACTTTTTAAATATTACCGACTTTGTTTACGTATGTCTGCAAGGTCAAGGTCGGATCACGGCGCGGAAATTAAGTAAATATCGATACACTAATCAATAGGCCACGCCGATCGGATCGCCGATATTGCACTGGTATATAATCCAGTGCACATTTTCTAGTTATTATTATTATTATCATTATTACTACTACTACTATTATTATTATTATAGCGTTTATCTAATTTTTCGTAGATACAAAACCGTCATTAACGATATGCAAAACAATCAAAATATTTTGTATTTTGACGTTATTTTATCGCAGCCCGAAATACATTTGCTGGCCCCAGATAAGATATTCCTTCGCAGAGGCAGGCTAGGTGTTATCTGAGGCTATTTTGAGTTCAGAATATTAACAAATTTACTGGCAATTTTGTACAGCTTGCGGCAGGGGACGCTTGCCCCATGTGGTTCCCTTGGATTCGCGCATGCGTTCAGGCGAGTACAGTTACCAAAAAATAAACATTGCGATCAAGTTTTGCAGCAGACCGGGGAACAAAACACGCCCGGAATAACGAGAAAATTGTAGCTTAAAAACTGAGGAGTAACTAGCTCTGTGTGACGCATGTAACAAAACTGAAAAAAATAGGAATTTGAACAGATAAAAGGGCTAAAAATAAGCCGATGCGCTTGCAAATCTGATAAAACCGTCCACTAATCCGCGATGAAGCTTCAACTCGCGTCTATTTTATTTTTCAGCCTAGAGCTTCTGCAGATAGGCGTGGTTATCTGATAATGAGTTTATCACGGATAACAACCTAGTCTACGTGAAGCCTACTGTCCAGTTATCCGAGATAAATAACATTATGTATGCAGTGAAAACTCTCTATCAATGGCTGAGCGATCGGCGTGTGCCTGAGACCACCCATACATCACGCCGCGTCGAAACAACAGCAGCCGCTACTCGATGTCATTGCTGTTCTCACAGCCTCCTACCGCCCACCAGATCGACAAAAAGAGCAAAGAATAACGCCGCCAGACCCGCGTGCATTTCGTCTCCATCAAAGCAGTTGGCAATCCGCTACGAACGATTCGAGAACGTCAGGCATGCTACAAGATGCAGTCCAGCATTGCATGCGAGCACGTTTACAGCAGTGGCGGCGCCAAGCAGTGGGGGAGGCCCTAGCATCCCCATTTAGGCTTGAACTTCCATTTGCCCCCTCCCCATTTTCTTTCCACGGACAGTAAGGTAAATTGCGTGCCCTTTGACAAAGTCTTAACAAACCCGGCCTTGCCGTCCCTACTCAGTAAAAAAGCGGACTCCTCCAGCTGGACTCCAGTCCTTTCTGCCGGCGCGTAAATATTTCGACGAACTGCTGGTGTTAGGCCTAGTGCTCGTAAATCTAAAGGAAACAGGTGTTGCTGTGTACAGATCTAGTTCGTTTTTTATGTGATAATATATTTACGCTAGGCCAGGCTTAGGTATACACCGCTATTACTTAGGCACCGCGTTGTATGTTTCCAGCTGTACTCGGTTTGAAATAAGGCCACTTGGAATGCTTTGCCGACATTGCTGCGTTCGATACTCGATAGATCGCTGCTACTACTCAAGGCGCACATTTTGTTCGATTATTATTAATCATCTTTATTCGTCACAGAGGCGGCCACAGACAGATGTATACACAACAGACAAAAAACAAGAGAACAAACACAACAGAGCAGTACACTAAAAGACAGAAACTAGGCCTAAGCTAACAAGAAAGCCGTGCTGTCGCAAGTAAACCGCGCGATGCTGCAGCTGTTGTTTTTGGTTTAGGCTTAAAGTTCGCCGACAGCATTCACTACAAGTTTAAGAGTAGCCAAGCTTCGAAAGCCAGGCTTCAGAGCTCCAAACGTACCGCCGCAAAACAGAATTTAACGCAAAATGGCCATTCTAGGTATTCAAGGTCACGTGTTTTGGAGTCAGTGGAAAGGCGATAAGGGACTAAGTAATACTAAATACTAATGTTGGCCTTGTTTGTTAAGATACCGACGATGTAGCATCTACGAAAGATCCGCAGTTTTTCCGCGGATTCCAAATACTCTGCGGATCACATTCCGCTACTCCGGTCCCTTCCCATATCTCCTCTAGTCACGCACTTAAGAACCTGCGGCAGCCCTATTGGTAGCTAACTGTCATAAACCAAACACGAGCTTGAAAACGACTACGGCATGCATTACCTGTATAATATATGGGCGCAGACATAAAATCTAAGGAAATTTTACATAAATCTTGAGAACTACCGCGAATATCCGCATAAACCTTATATTGCCTTATATCTAGAGTCATTGGGCTACATCTTCGTCGCGGGTAGTATGGATCTATCTTCATTCAAATTTTCGTTGGTTCCGAAAGACGCACGTGTTTTGAAACACAGTGCATAATGGCCCTTCAAGGTCATCCAAGGTCGTTGATTTTGGCACCAATCGAAAGCGCGTATGCGATTTCCTATTGGTCATCAATAGTAACCTTGGCCCTATCTTGCCTCGTTTCAGAGAT
>Ga0209679_1000756_pt1 | contig 12407 bp, 7 predicted proteins | sample WorMetHEROISLAND_4_FD_187408 | JGI IMG/M metagenome (GOLD analysis project Ga0209679, IMG submission 187408) | Marine gutless worms symbiont microbial communities from Max Planck institute for Marine Microbiology, Germany - Olavius sp. 2 HERON... ...
ACCTTGTCTCAGCATCGTTGTTCGTATATCGTGTGCAGTTCCGACTGTGACAAGGTTGTTTTAACTGCAAATACTTTCACAGAACAACTTATTATGACCGTTCAGAGATCCTCAGATTTTTTAATTTATACTTTCAGAATAATTGTGTTTTGAATAACTACCATTTGTGTTCGTGCATTATTAACCATTTGCTCAGCTATTTATCAATATTCATCTAAAGTATCTGCCTCAGGCCAGATATATTAATAACTTACTTCTTGTTCATTGTGCAGTGTGATAGTTGTCGGGGTGGGAGTTCTACGCAATGTTTTGGCCAACTCCACAGTTATCACATGCAAAGCTAGCAGCTTATTTTCCTTTTGCATTACCATCACGTAAGCTGCGTAACGGGTGAGCAAAAGAAATTTATGCACACTGTGTTGAGTACAACACTCTGAACCTTGATTATTTAGCGGTCTCCGTGTCAGTGATAATCTATGGTATCATGCACAAATAAGTTACATACGAGAGCTGGACTTTTCTGAAAAGGATGAAGAAAATGGATCTGACCGCTGACTTCCAAGTCTTTTCCCAACAACTATCACACTGTCATTGTGTGACATCATATATCTAGTTTCCCACTCATTAGTAATATCGTTCTTGTTAGCAACTTGTTGTGTACCATATTTGTGCCAGCTCATGCTTGGTTCAATTGTTGGCGTTCGCTGCGTATCTTTATAAAACTAACCTCGTGCCTTGTGTAGTTTCAGTAACTCTGGTCTTTCTACTACTACTGATATCTACTACCAGGGATGTTAAGTCCTCGAGGTCGGGTCGGCCTCGAGGCCAAATTTTACGGCTTCGACCTCTGTCTCGGCCTCATACTTGTTGGCCTCGGCCTCGTTCTCGGCCTCATGAGGTGTGGCCTCGTTCTCATGCATCTTGGCCTCATGACCTCGATAATTCGCAAGTCGATGGAAATTATGAATTACCTACCTCGTTTTCAGTGTTGTCTCTAAGCCCGGAAGACTTTCGTACTTACTTTGCTGTTGTATGACATGTATTTTCAAAATTTGTGATAAATTAAATATTCTCCAAATTTTTGTATTAAAAATTAACTAATAAACGTCTTGCAGTAACAGTAAGCAACTGGTCTCGGCCTCGGCCTCATAGTTATTGGCCTTGACCTCGGCCTTGAAAAATATTATTGGCCTCGGCCTCGGCCTCACATCATCTGGCCTTGGCCTCGGCCTCGGCCTCATCATATACTGGCCTCATTAACATCCCTGTCTACTACTACATAGATTTTCGTTTAACCAGAGTTGCTTTAGGTGGACTGTGAGGTGAATTGTTGGAATGTTGCTTTCTACAGGCTGGATGCCCTTCTTGTCGCCAAACTAATAGCATCAAAGCACTAGAGCGTTTGTTACGATTTTCTGTCAAGCTTTTTCTACTCATTTATTACGATGTAATTGTGCCTTGTTGATGTGACAGTATTTAATTTCAGTTTCATACGCATGAAAACAGTTGCCATGAGACCACTTAGCAATCAGTAATCACTGTGGTGTTTGGTTCAGAACCTCCTAGGTAATAACTTGATCATTCTAATGATTCGGTATAATCGTAAGAACAGCATCAGTGGATTTCATAATTTCTGTGTATCACAGTTAATGTACTGCCCGGCCTCGTGACTACTGTGCTGATGGTCGATAATGCGCACTTACAATGTATTTGCCTGTTGTTGTATGAATTTTTAATTAATACTTTTTATAGCTTTTATTAATCTGAAATCCTGCAGTCAGATATGAAATGGCTGCTCAGTTTCTTTTCCCCACATACGACTTCTACGTGTATTTTACACCAGTGCAGGTCTAGTATTAAGTTGAATTGGATCATTATAATTCTTAGCATATTGTATTGTTATTGTTACTACTACTGCTAGTAGTACGATGGTCGTTCCATGAATAAGTTACAAATCAGCGTCATTTTTTAATTTTTAAATGTGAAAAATTTGAAACGTACGTGTTATCGGTATTCTGAGTACGAGCTATGAGTTCTATCACGATGAAGTCACCGTGACATCAATTATAGACACTAAATAGTACAGCGACCTTACAGCAAGAAACATCCCGTAAGAAACAGCGTTACGTTATTCGTTTTCTGTGGGTAAATGACTCGGCACAAATGCCTTCCAGTCTTAGAAGCGTCCAGTTTAAGGTGACAGGTTTTTTATGAGACCAGCAGTACATGTTTGCCAGAAAGTGTTGCTGATGAGGAACGACGCTGCAGCAAGCGTCGTTTTTTTCGTCAGACATTAAGAAAGTTGTTGATAGATAGGATAAGTGTTTAAATGAATTTGAACGTTATGTTAAAAATGAAACATTAATGTTTGACCTTTAAGTGGGTTTGCTTGTTGAACTTGTTCATTTTTCATGTAATTTGCAGAGCTGTTTAACACTTGGCGAGATACGAAATAAAACTGGAGGGAAAAATACTATCAGTGTTCTGAGTGTAAGTGAAGTCACAATAGGAAAGTTTATATATAGGCTGGTAGTACAGGAGTGCCTGGAAGGACACAGATAGCCCGGCTGAGCGCTGGGCTATGGTCAGCTATGCCTGGCTGAATGCCGCGCGGCGGCCTCCGTGTCCTCGACTGCCGCTGGACGGATAGATAGAGGGAGACCCAGACGGAGTGACGGAAGATTAAACTCTTGTTGGGCTGGAGTACTACGTACTACCAGAATAAAGTCATGGTATTAAAACTCACAGCTGATACTCAGAATTATTAAATTCCCTACAAAACGTATATTTCGGATTTTTCGTATTTTGAAAATTAAAACGACGCTTTTTTGTAACTTATTTATGGAACGACCCTCGTACTACTGCTACTACTACTATTGGTATCACGTATCATTTTTATTGTCACTGTAATCATTGTTAGTGGATTAGTATTATTGTTGCCTTGCCTGTGTAGCCTTGTTATTTGTAATCTGTCTGTAATTGCGCCAATTTATTGGGTCTGCTGAGGTGCCAAGTGCGTACATCACGCTTCTGCAGGTAAGATGTCTGCTGTACTATACCTTCTGCTGCAACTTTTTTTTCAGTAATTGACTGTAATTCATTAACGTTGATGCAAGCGGTGTGAGAAAAAAAACATTTTTTGGAATAGTGTGTTTGAAGAATGTCTTAGACCGTGGTTACATGTAAAATAAAACATTTGCCACAATGTTTTACCTTTTTATTTTACATGTAACCACCTCTAAAAATGTTTTGCATGTAAAATAAAATGCTAAAACATTTTTTACAACATTTTTGCAAAATGTTATATTTTACAAGTAACCACGGTCTTACTGTGTGCTTCCATTGTGTCTTACTGTGAGCTAGTTGAAGTTCAAAAGCATTTGCAATTTTGCACACTTTGGGCCGTTGCTGGTCTGCACTTGAGATTAGTCATTGAAGATGTTGACAAGCAAGTCGTCGTGATGTGTGTGTGTGTGTGTGTGTGTGTGTGCGTGTGTGTGTTGTAGACTTTGTAGCGCTGTATTTTCAGTGATGTTGTTGTTAGTATTGTGTGCCAACGCTTGTCCTGCAAAGAAGCAATAAGTTACTGTCCCAAGTTCAGTAGGCGTAACGGGTTTGGAAGGCCTTGCACAACTGAGTTCTGTGTTTGAGTATTGTTTTGTTCGTTTTTGTTAATTGTACATGAGCCGTATGAATAACTGTACTGATGGTGATAATGTGTACCTTGTAGGCATGCACAGACGGCGATTTCTCTCAGATATTGGAGAACTTGTGGGATTGGGACACACCAAACGACTCGTTATACTGGAAATTTATGAAAAAATACTGTCATACGTAATATTCCATGAAATGAATGCTGTCTTTGTTCAGAGTATATTCACGTAAAGATTGCATAACATATAGTATTGAAAAACGAAGAGCAATAACTTGTGCCTGTTTTTGCAAACAATACTGATTAAGAAGGTTTTGATTGATATTTTTGAAGTTTAGACACTCGTCCTCGAAGTATGTTTAGGGTGTCCTGTCGTCCGTCCCTGGGTATCGCCGTCCGTGCTTGTCGATACGTCGCTTGCAAAGATCTGATATCGTGTCGTATACGATATCAAGGCTTATGCCGATGACTTTCGCCTCTTGTGCCTTCAGACATATCGATTTTGTCATTATTGGCATTGTTTATGACTGCATGTTTTGTCAAAACTCACTGCACCTTGTTTCCGTCCATTCAAGCGTATCTCGTTTTGAACATATCACTTGGCACTAACGCAGACGGATGCTAACAATACTAACTGATAATATTAACCCATATCCTGTTAAGCTGCGCGTAATGGTCGTGCCTTTACTTTCCGTCCAGCAAACGTCTGCGGTATTACTGAGAGAACGCTATTTATATTTTCCAGTGCATGCTGCACAAGAAAGGTCTGCGTGGGCTTTTAATCTTATTACGGCTGCATATTTTGCCTACACCCACTACTGACATATGTGTGCATGCTTGAAATTATCTGCCAGTTACGTAATCCACTGCATTAACGCCGTTGTGCTTTGTGTAATTTAGTGATTAACTCATCGTGTGCTGCGTGTCTTTGTAGTGCGTTTTCTGTTGTAGCGTCTAGATCCGAGTTAACCGTAGTTTATTGCCATGTGTGTCATGGACCTCATTTTGATGTGTTTGTATTGCTTCTGTGAAAACAATCAAAAATGCTTCTCGATTTGTTTCAATAAACTACTAGTACTTTTTTGACCTCAAACATTTTTTCCGAAATTACACTGTTTTATGCTTGATCCCTAAAAGTGGACCTTTGGGAATTTTTTAACTTGGAGCAGGACTTCTTATACATGTCTGATGCCCTTCCTGTTGCCTAATCAACAGCGTCAAAGCGCTGGCATGTGTAACTTCGGTAAACGGTATTAACACACAGACTACTCATGTAGGCTAAATATAGGAATAACATGCTTCGTGGCATAATATCTGTCATTGCTTGACTTATATACTCAATAACTATCGCTTTTAACATGTTCTGACCCATAACATGCACTTGCTGTTTGTTTTCTTACTCGCCGTAACAGTAGCACAGGTCGCTTCAATTTTATAATGATATTTTTTATTTATTTGTTAGTTTATTAGCCTATTTATTGCTCACGAAACTACTTGCGAACATGCTCAGATCATCTTCGCAGTATTATTTATCTGAGATGTTACAGATTACACTCAGTTTAAGTGGACACAATTTTAACTTCGTATATATTGCGCAGTCGATGTCATGTGCACGAATGACGCCAAAACAAAGTGACATAGAGTCGGCATATTTTAGAGACTGATTGCTCAATATCTCTGCTCTGTCACGTATTATATATACCGGGTGGCGCAAAAAGAACGTCCCGAATATTCCCATGCGTTATGCAGCAGAGTTATTAACCGATTTTTAAATTTCTTCACTGCTACATTCAGCGATAAATTTGCAATATAGTGATCATTAAAGATCCCACCACACCTACAGTGCGTCGAGCACGCCAACAATAAAACATGTATACAGACTTTTTGTCGTAACTCAGTCAATGCTAAGTTAACCCATGTTCTTATATATTCAGCAATTTGTGACAGTAATAATGTATGATAGCATTACAACAGATGCTAGAAATTTCGTCCTTCAGCACGGACGCAGGCCTGCCACCACTGTTCGATAGCCTTATCAACGACACTTTTTTTCACATTAGCCCACGTGTTCGCCAGTCGTTAATTAAATTCCTCTAGATCACGAATGGACTTACTGTAAACACATTCCTGTAATAGTCCCCAGATTTCATAATCCACTGGGTTTAGGTCAAAAGAGTTGGGTGGCCAGATCTTGGGTCCCATAAGATCAGGCATCGAGCCCGGTATGCAGGAGCACCATCTTGTTGCAAGGTGAACAAACCACTTGTCATCTGATCTTTGACCTATAACACTGCTAGTTCAGACATAAGTAAATTTTACCAACCGTTGACTGAGTTATAACAAATTTTTTTTTGGGGGGGGGATGGAGAGGGGGGTTGGTTATGTTGGTTCGCTGTTGGTTATGTTAAATTTTTGAAAATCAGTACTTAACAAGGTAGTGTAGCGATGCATTTTAGGTGTGGTGGGATCTTTAACTTTTACTTCATTGCAAATTTACCGCTGAATGTAACAGTGAAGAAATTTTAAAAATCGGTCAATAACACTGCTGCATAACACCTGCGAATGTTCGGAACGTTTTTTGCGCCACCCGGTATATATTTGGTTTGAAGCACAGAAATCATGCAAACAAACATAACGTGCCAAGGTCCATGAACAGAACACTAACTGACATGAGTAAAATTACGTTTGACAGTTACATAAATCAGTTCTACAGAATAAAATACAAACTACAAAACACAAACTTAAAAGCAAATTAAAATTGGAAAGCGAAATTGCCCCAATTGCCTTACGACTCAGAGTTATGCACCATGCGTTGTGTTACCACTACACTGTGTCGCAAAAAACCGGACCCCTGTTACATTTTCAAATAACTCCAACAATCCTGCATGATGGTTCAGTATCAACGAATTTTGGTACAAAGAATCGTCAATTAATCAACACTTAATAATAGCAGTTGTTACTTTGTGATAAATGTTAAGAACAGAGTACCAGCTGAGGTTTTCCTGTGGCACCCACAGTAGAGGCAACTGCACGGTAATACTCTAACGAAACCACGTCAGTCACGAAATTCATTATAACGTCAACAAAACTTGAAACTGTTGATTAGCGACATCAAAATCAGAAGTTACAATAAATGTTCAAACTGCTGTCCCTTTACTCGGACACAGGCCCGGAGACGTCTTCTCCATTCGTCGATTACCTCATTGACAACGGTCTGCTGCAGGCCAGACCAGATCTCGATCAGGCGCTGCTTCAGTTGATCCACATCTTTCACCGGCTTCTGATATACATGGTGCTGCCTCAAAATGCAGTAGTCGATAGGGTTGAGGTCGGGGCTGTTGGCTGGCCAGAGGTCAGGCGGGATGAACGCTGATGTTCTCGGTCTTCCGCTACTGCACTTTCAAGCAGTCGTGTGATTTTGTCCGAGAAGTTTCAAAAAAAATCATTTAAAGTAGTTTTCTTCCATTCTTTTGCCGGAAACTCCTTCGTCAGTCTCTTAGCTACGTTGCCTTTCAACTGGTATAAATTTTTAATTAAAATACGATCTTCTTTACTTAACCCCATTTCTTCGACTACCGTCGTCTGCTCCCTAGTCCCTATACAGTTTATAAATGGCGCTGTCTGGTTACCATATAAATAACTTAAGCTAGTACCCTGTTTATGAAGTATCGCAAGCCTGTAACATAATAATACGATGATTGAATACCTTTTGACGTTTTTCTATTTTAATCATTATTATTACTGGGCAAAATTTGTTGGAGTTATTTCAAAACGTAACAGGGGGTCCGTTTTTTTGAGACAGTGTATATCCGTATAGCCAAAGTTGATCTTAGTCTTTTTTTTGTCTAACAGCCACGTCACACACTCATAAGGACAAAGTCGGATGCTGGTAAGAAATACGGTTGAGCTTAAGCAAACATCGGACGTCTTTTGTTAGACCGCAGGATCTCATAATGCCGCTACAGAATGTTAGGCCTATTGGTACTCCGATAAGGTCCGTTTTTGATGACACTGTTGGGTCTGTTTACGAGTTAACTTGTCTACCTTTATCCCAGTAGGCTTATACAAAATGAATAGAAGTAAGTAGGCCGCTATTAAACGATGTCTTCCTTTATGTTGATTCAAATGGCCTCTTTAAGTTGTACAAGAGTGACCGAACGCTTCGCGTTGTGTAGACTGGACTGTATGTCTGTTGCACAGTATTAAGAGCCACTTCATGTCAGTTTCATCAACAGGCTCAGCTGCAACACACAAGCATACCGGGGTATTAAAATCTAGTCACACTGTTTCTATTGTCTAACAGTTATGCATTGCATACTGTTAAAATAAGCTATAGGGCCTAAACGCCCGTGTAGTCTATGCGAAATGTAGGCTACATTCTTCTACGTGTACTCATTAGACTGGTGTATATCGGATGTTAGGCATGCGGGATGTCTGCTTTAAGGCCAAAATTTTTAGTCGGCCTTTCGTGACCTATGCTCCGTATGAGTCAGTGGTTAAAGTGATGGGGTAGGGGAGGCTGAGTCCCCCTGCTTCGACTTCGGCCCAATGCTAGAATCTGAGCCTAGCCTGCCCAATGCTGGGCCAATGCTGACTAGTCAGTTAACACTCATAACAGTATTAAGATCTCATATTATGATGCTTGATTTGTGGATTTCAACTGATTCCTATTTATTTGTTTATTTGTTTTCCTTCCACCAGAAGGGTTCTATGACAAATAAAATGCACCAAATTTATTCTCATTCTCCACCCCATCGACGCCTATGGCGTCTCGTTATCGGCGCGGCGCCTCGTCCTGAGCCCCCTCCCCCTCCCTGCAACACACTGCCACTTTAACCACTGTGAGTTAAGCTAACATTCGATTAGTTTGTAAAGTGAATGAATACGATTACAGTGGCCTACACGCAGACGGAATTCAGACTAGATCGTCTCGCTTGCAAGTATCAAATACAGTTAAGATACAAATAACCTATTTTTAGTTTTTATTCGTTAATTTTTCTGTTTCTTCTAAGCTGCAGGCTACCCATCAGTTTCTTAGCGTACCGGTATGCCTACGTTATTCATTACCGTATATGGTAAACAGATTTAAGTATTAAATGTTGGACTGTAGTAGTGAGGCTATTTTTCTCGCTGAAAGCCAACGTTACACCAACGGCAGCTCAGTGGTTACAAGGCGACGCACCCGTTCCCTAAATCATTGTTGGCATCAGACAGGATATACGGCCAAAGTTGCTACAATGCTGCAAATATGTCTAGTTTTCAGGTAAGCATGTTCGAACTGGTGGAAAGACTAAATTAAATCATTCAAAGCATTCATGTGTGTATCTCCCGCGAGTCGCGCGACACATTTACTTCACGTAGGCCAAGTGAAATATCGAAATCGATTCAAACCAGCGACTCGGCTGCTTCAGACGTGAGCGCACCCTGGACGTCTGCAGCACAGTTCGATGCAGACACTGATACGGCTTGGCTCTCGCAACCAACATCCTCCATTCTGATGCGGAGTAACGTTGACCAGTCGAAGCTGTTCTTATCTTTCCACGGATAGCTGGAGATTACCCAGTCAGTAGGATCTTCCCATGCCACACGCGATCCATATTTCTGCATCGTCATCACGTATAGCCTATAGACTAGGCATAGGCTTGTATTAGGCCTAACGAAAATCTAGCTAAGGTTCTCATATTTCCTATTTACTGTAACGTCATGTGCCGTTGATTACTTGTTTGGCCCTTACCATACATAAGTCTTAGTTACGCGTATTTACTAAGGTAGAAAACACCAGATTACCTACGGTGCTGATTCTAGCAGACTGTGTTTACAGATTTTCTATTAGTTAGTTAGTTGTGATAGTTAGGCCTACTTACTTAGGTAACTTAGACGGTGACTAGGCTGATCCGAGTACTCGAACTGTTTGAGCTCAAAAAAGCTAGAGCTTTGTTTTTAAGCTCGAGTACTCAAGAATTCTTAAAATAAGTAAAACAATGCTAGCCTATAAATGTTATGTAGCAATTGATTAGCAAAGTACTTTGTCGTAGACCAATTAATTTAGTTTACAATCTGTAACAAACGAACTAAATCGGAAGCCAGAATTGGTGTAATAGAGTACTAGAGCAGTAAAAAGATCAAGTTGCACAGCCCTAACAGTGACTACAAGGTAATAATAAATAATAGTGCTGGCGATGACAACATTTTAATAGGCTTTACGCTTGTAGACGGAGGTGATGACTAAGGTCTAACAATAACAGTAGTGCCGAGGCTGTGCTCGAGATCAGTCTTCGAAGACAAAAATATTCTTGGTCTTACACTCTTACTCTTGGTCTTGACAAAAAAGTTTTGCGAATTTTGTTATAGTTACTTCCGTGGTAGTTTATTTACTGAGGAAGCATTACTAAATTTATTTTAAAGCCACAGAGCAAGGATGTCGGATCAGATGTGGTGCGATCGTAGCTCTCAAACTGCAAATCAGACGTACTACCGGTTAATGAACCTGGCCTAAGCTATAATACTAGTAGTAGGCCTACTACGTCTGTATTTTACCTGTACACCTTCGCGGACGGCTTCTAGCATGTAGGGAACTATTGAGTAATTCCAGAGGTCGGTGAACCACGTCGGAAACTGACTGCAATCGATCGGACATGAGAAAAACAGCCGTGGACCTAAGTCAGCAAACGATCATTTTTGAAAGGCGTGCATTGGTATATATTTACGCATTTAACACCACAAGCCATAATTAGACCAAACATTAAAACACTTAGACTGTAAGGCAGAGATCGATTTTCGTTATATTGATAAAGGTTGACGTTAACGTTTACAAAATTGCTGCAGCGCATTCGTGACTCGTGCGTAACCAGCTGTGCGCAAGTGAGCTAAGCTATAATGATACGACAGTCAGTGGATGGGCAGCAGTTAACCACATTATAGTTAGGTCTAACTATGAGTAGTTAAGCTGCTTTTCAGAGGTTAACTACTAGTTAGAACTACAAAATTAATTTCACAGCCCTTAATAATTATATTGGTACTAATGTAACTATACTTTTTAACGGTTAATCCTCATATTATACTTATATTTTTACACCCCCTCCCCGAAATTTAATTGTGAAACCGACAAAATGTTTTTCCAACGGCAAGTCTAGGAGAATCGACTATGGCGAATTCAATGACAGTGTTCCCCACTGATGACCAACGACAACGGTAATGGCAATATGGCCACCCAAACCGGAAATACGTATATCTCTGAAAGGATGATAGATATCATCGAAATTTCAGCAGAAAACAGTTTTCGACCATGGGGAGGTCGAACAAATTGTTCCTACGCGACTGCAACAACGACCGACAACGGAAATAGCCGCCAAAAAGCGAAAATGGGGGCCTACTTGTAGCTCAAACTATGACAGACAACATTGAAATTACGACGGCATATCTGGGGTACCGACAGCCGAAAATAGCAATATGGCCGCCAAAATTGGAAATATATATCTGGAACTATGACAGATACCATAGAAATTCAAATCTCGGGTTTTCTAGTTTCTACCACGGCGAGCTCGAAAAGCGTCGGCATTGCGACAAAGCCTTATAACCGGAAATGGCAACGTGGGCGCTGAAACGGCTATATTGCCACTTCCGGTTGTCGGTCGTTGTCTCAGTCTCCTGGGCACACTTTCTTCGAGCTCGCCGTAGTCGAAAGATTCGTTGGAATTTCGAATATCATACAGGCGATAAAAATTATAAATATTTCTGGCTTTGTCGGCCACGCTGCCACTTCCAATTATTGGTCACGAAACGACGTAACGTACACTTTTTAGTCCAGGCATGTTACAAGGGCCTTTACGCACCGATGGTGACGTCGTGCGAGTTGTGCGTTTCCAACAGACGATTGAGATGTCTCCAGACTTCCGGCAGCCAGCTGACGACGCTGTCCATACCGGACGTCATCTCATCGTTGTCAGTCAGCTGTGCCGTGACCAGTCTCCGGCGCAGATAGCGGCCGAGTAGGCCGAGCACCGGCTCCATGTGGTTCGCGCACAGCACCCAGCGGAAGTTGTGATGCAGTTGTAGATTGGTCGACGAGCAGGTCGGTTGGTCCATCGTTCCTATGATGTACGGGCTGCAGTCATCCACACAGTCTCACAAAGTCACAAGTACGATACCTGTACGATTTGCGATATACGAGACCGACGCCATTACAACAGAATACTACGGTCACATGTACGATACGATACAGAGATTATTACACTCAAAAACTGACAGGACCTGCCAGTTTAGAATAGCGCATAAGAACTAAAAGTTTATGAAAACGAAAAATTGAAAAAAAAACGATGATAATGAGGCTGATTCACCAAGAAACAAACCAATAATGGGGTAGATAGGAGTAGATAGAAGTAAGAAACTAAAAATAACTGAAGAGGAAAACGATTTAGAAAAATGAAAGCGGAAAAAACTGAAACAAAAGTAAAACCGTTGAGCAAGGACCTGGAAAGCCGACGAACAGTCAAGTAATACGTGAAATCAGCCCGGAGGGCACCAGTGGTCTATTGAGGGTAGGATTTATGGAAAAGAAAGGTTTTAAGGCGAGAATGAAAGTGCAGGGGTGATGGAAGGAAAGAGTAGTGATGTCGACCAATCTACAACGTACGATAAGGCTTCAACCTAAGCATGTACCAGTGCGCTATATATATCACATTCACGGTAATCCAAATATGGACCAACGTTATGGAGCCAAATACATCGTGGGTCACCCACCCAAAATCATGGGGTC
>Ga0209679_1000757_pt1 | contig 12405 bp, 8 predicted proteins | sample WorMetHEROISLAND_4_FD_187408 | JGI IMG/M metagenome (GOLD analysis project Ga0209679, IMG submission 187408) | Marine gutless worms symbiont microbial communities from Max Planck institute for Marine Microbiology, Germany - Olavius sp. 2 HERON... ...
AGTGACTTCCTCAACAAACAAATATAAAACTGTTACAAATACACAACCACATATGACTTCCATTCAGGGGCGGTTCTAGCCCAAAAAATCTGGGGGGAGCATTGCCCCCATAGGCCCCTTCATCACCGAGTCCATTTTCTCCATCCTCCAAAACCAGAAAAATACGAACTACGGCCTACGTCTGAAATCTATCATTAGTAGGGTTGCCAACTCTGTAATGGGTTAGACCCCGAGACCCGTAGAAACGAGACCCGAAGGGCCGAGAGTGGGGTGGGGTTCTTGGCAGGGAGGCAGCAAGCCCCCTATCCATTAGTTATGGGGTCTGGAGGAACACTTTAAGCTCTCCTAGTGCGGTCAGGGGTGGGGCCCTGAAAAATTTGGATTTTGGAGCACTTTGGGATCTCAGAAATGACATCAGAACTGTCAGCTAGCTTTTGAATCTGGGGGGAGGTAACAAGTGAATCTGGGGGCAAGTGCCCCCTGCCTCAATGTAGAATCGCCTCGCTGCTTCCATTTAACAATGACTTAATCCACTCTACAAAAACTGATTCTTCAGTTACAGCAATTTGCAAGACTCTACATGCAGTACAACATTCAAGTAATAATAGACATTTTACTCCAGAGTGCAATAATGATACACAATCAACACCAGCTATAATTCATTCAAAAAATACCTTAATAACTCGAAAGCTGAGGTAGCGTTTATTGAGCATAATGATTTTGTATTCATCCGTCCCATCGTCGAACACGTGACTATAGCGTACAAACATAAAAACAGCAAAGTTACAAATTTACTCTACACTACCGGCATATTTAATTTTAAAACAGTATAAATCGATCTCAACAACCCGACCAGCATCAATGACATCAGGAAATGCATCACAAACCAACACAAGCCGACACATAAACATTATATTACCGTAACTAGTCACTGTGTGCACTACATCTTCGCTGAGGATAGTAATGGCCTATCTTCGTTCAAATTTTCACCTTAGGCTCTGAAAGATGCATGTTTTGTGCAATGGAGAGTGTAATGGGTGTTCAAGGTCATCCAAGGTCGTTGATTTTCAACTGGTACCAATCGAAAGCACGTATGCAACTTGCTATTGGTCATCAATAGTAACCTTGGTCCTATCTTGGCCCGTTTCAGAGACATTGAGGTTTTCTGCTGAGAACAGCAACCTCACCCCTATTCCACCCGAATTTTCGGGGTGCCAATATTGGGGCTTTGAGGAATGAAGACACTAAGCTAATTAATCGTGTAATTACTTTCGAACTAACCGAACTTATACGGACACAGTACATCAACATCATGGACGGACAGACGGACGTCTTACTGCAGGAATGCATTGTGCGGTATTCATACAGTAAGTCATCCTTGTAAAAATTACACTGACAAGCTGTAAATGATGCAAAACAGCAATGAAATGAAAATGATTAAAACTGACAGTTAAGAAGCAGACTTACTTACCGCAGAGCAAGCAATGACGGCACATTTGAGAGCACTGCATTACGCCAAGCTGGATCAGCCTCATGTGAGATGACCATATTCTGTTCATGTGATGATATCGCTTCATAAAGAATCTGGTGGTCATCGTATTCCTCCGGAGATGTGAAATGATCCTGAGAGCCAGACAAATAGCGACTTTGTCACACAATGACATCGCTACTGCACAACTGCAACAGATAAATAGAACTTTGACAAAATATTCTTCACGTTACCACTCGACAATGTACTATCTGACTGCAGTGACGTAAATTTTGACAAATTACGAAATATCCTAAAATGACTGAAGTACACCATGGGTAAAAATATCTCACTACACATCACCACATTAATGCTTTCATGCTGGCTCATCACCTACCTTGCAATGCAATACTTTTAGCAAACACACAAGACCAGAGCCCCTGGCTGTAGCTGTAAACACTTACTGATGGCTTATGACATCCAACAGCTGGCTAGTTGGCTTAGTCGCAACTAGCTGGCTTAATTCAACTAGTCAGTTAAGCCAGCTAGTTGGCTTAAGCCAACCAGCTAGTTGGCATAAGCCAACTAGCTGCGACTTACAGCTATGGCTTAGTGCAGGCAGCAGCTGTGAAACGCATACAAAAAGCCGGTAGAAACTTCTTTCAAACTAACTGAACTTATATGACTTGTATGGAGTTGCATACAAGACAACATCAGATTGACAACATTCACAACAAAAGATGTAACCCTGTTATTGACCACAAGGAGACAGCATTAACCTGATGAAGTTTGAGAGACATACGAATTGCTGGCGCAACTACGCGGCGCAGCAGCTCCATGTCTGAAAAGACCCACTCATCCCGAGACGAAGTTATACGCAAGTCTCCTTTGAACAGTGCATGTAACCCACACAGGAAAAAATCAACACTGCAACACAACAAACACAGACGATTCATATGTATATTTAAAGCTGAATGACAATATATCTTATGATCTTCCAGTGTCTGTCCGTAATCTATGCAAATTTAATGCTTGCAGTACAGAAAAAAGAGCGTTATGTTGCAAGAAATGCAACTTAACTCATATTTAATACCAAAACTGCTAGACACAGGCAGTAAAAAGTTCGTCATAAAAGCGTTTGGTTACAATATGATCTGTCTATGCTAAATGCACTTTCTACACGCCACTATGGCAACACTGTACACACCAAGATACATGCCACTATGGCAACACTGTACATATCGAGATACCAGATACGCCAAAAATGCAACTAACGCCTATATCACAATTGTGATTCGACTTCGATACGACTACGATATGACGATACCACGACGCATTCGACTATGACGGAAGTGATCGAACTAACGATATGCGTTCGATTCGACTGCGATATGACTACGATGAAAAATTGACATGTTCATTTTTTGCTAGTGCCGAACTGGAAGCAGGCACGCACGATATGTCGTAGTCGGGATCGTAGTCGAATTGCAATTGCAATCACAGCATAAACGAATAACAAACATCGCACAACGGTAGACAGTAGTCATAAGTTTATGTGAAAAATGAAAACAATCTCTACCTTTTCTGAACTGTACGTGGTTACTAACACATGGCAATGGCATGAAAGCCAACTGCATTATAGACAGATGCACTGCAATCAGTTAATATCGAGAAAGACATTACTTTGCTGACGAGTTGTTATGAGAAGCCGTGCCAAGTACACGTCGACCAAGCAAACTGAGTGCAAAGCACAGACTGACAAGCCACGAATCCTTGCCGGCATCGATTGTCTACAACATTTACAACTATCAGTAACTACGAATCCTTGCCAATATCGATTGTCTACAACACTGACAACTATCAGTTACTACGAATCCTTGCCAATATCGATTGTCTACAACACTGACAACTATCAATTACTACGAGTCATTGCCGCCATCGATCGTCTACAACATTGAAAACTATCAGTTACTACGAATCCTTGCCAGCATCAATGGTCTACGACATTGACAATTATCACTTACTACTCTTGCACGTAAGTAAGTAAGTAAGTAAGTAAGTAAGTAAGTAAGTAAAACGTGAATTTATATAGCGCGCATATCATTTAAAGAAACCTTTAATGCGCTGGCCACATTAGTAGAAACTGAACAAGATTGTCTTAAGGAACTGTTTAAAACTGTCTCAACCATGCGTCAGGTCTCTGAGATCGTCAGGTAACAAATTCCATACCGTCGGACAAGCAGTGAAGAAAGCCCGACGGCCGTACGTGTCAACTCGACAGCGAGGTATAAGTTCCTGCCACTGCACTAAATAACAAAATAAACTAACACATCTCAGTGTCAAAACAACCTTATCCCTGTGAGCTGCACAGTACTGTATCCAGTCAATGTAGATGTTTGTGAAGCTGTTCTTAGAGACGCCAGACAGTCGATGATCATAATCCTCATCCACTGAGCTGGCAAATGTTGGGTCAAGGTCAACATAACTCTTCTCCAGCGTAGGACGCAAACTGTCACGAATGTTCTCATTCTCCAGCCATGTCTCCAGTTTTGTTGACCGCACCGTGTAGTATATAATACTCTGAAACATTTCAAAAAACCTTTTCAATATCAGTTTATCTGCAACACCAACTGAGGACAGACGTTGAGACAGACAGAATCAGTGAACATATTCATCACAACAACAACTAGAAAGCACTCACAGAGTTCAAACCTCCGCCGAGGATCTTCATCTTTTATCCTTGGCTGTCTATAGGAACCGCAATAGTAAATACAAAATCCTTTAAAAAAATTCCGGGATCTGTATCGTAATCGTGAGTGAGTAGAGTTTAACGCCCCACCCGACACAACATAGATCATTTCGGAGGCGGTCTTTACAGCCAATGACTTGACTGATACTGACAAACAAAGAAGTACATGAAAACAGATATACAGGAACTAAATACAAATACAATACAAGAAAATAAACATACAAAAACTAAATACTAATCAAACATCGTAGACAACCTAAAATACAGCAGAACAAAACTACCCTGGTTCAGTCGCCTCTTACGACACTCGGCCAGGAAACGAGGTGGGCTTATTCTACAATGGCCCCGAACCCACACGGGCCTCTGTATCGTAATCCTGGTTATCACCAAAATCTAAGCACTCGGTATTTGGACTATGACTCAGATCTCCAAAAACATTCATCAAAATCTTTTCACAAGTTTTTGAGCAATCTTGCAAACAGGCAGACAGTCAGACAGACAGAGACAGACAAACAGACATATGTAAAAACATAACCTGAGCTAATAATCACATTTGTCGAGCAGCAGGTGCTGGAAGCAGTTAATCAGATGTGATAAAAACAGGTAGTAAAAAGACACGTATTTAGGCTGTGCTTGAAGAGCAGCTGAAATGTATGCATGCAAACTGTTCCAATGACAATCTTACAATCTTTAGCACACAGCACCTTCACGTCATCATCTATAACATCTTTTCACCACTCCCTCTTGTACAGTACTTTTCTAAAACATGACCACATCAGCTCAAGCTACGACAACGCAAATGACTCAAATGCAGCAGTGTCTAACTAACCTTGACATAATACGTAATCAGCACTTTGCGCAGATCATAGACTTGAAGCATTGGAGCGGCGCTGTTGTCTGAAATGCTGTAACCCTCAACAACATACTTGGTAACGACAACTTCCCACGCCAGCCATCGCTCACTGAATGCCGTATTGAGTGACAGGAAGTGTGGCAGGTGTCCTGGCTTGCAACAGCAGAATCCTGTATCACAATATTTACACTCATCTCTAAAGCCCAGTATACACACGCCATAAAATGGTGCCATATTATAGCGCCATAAAATTGTGCCATACTTTGCAGCAATAAATTTATGGCACCACAAACTTGCGAAACAAAAAACTCATATTAAGTCTGCATATGCATTTATATAGGGAAAAGATTCCTGACTAAAGTACATGAAAAACGCAGCAGGTTTTCGTGTGTTTTGTAAGCAATCTGGGATCTATTCTCAAACTAACATAATTTCCTAATTTCATTTATTTCATACTTTCAGCTGACTTTCTCTCAAAATTAGCAACTTTATTTCACTTAATCACGTAATTGCACGACTTGATTTAGGAAAAATGCGGGAAGAAAAGGGAAGGAGACGGAAAGAGAAGCAAGGGACGGAGTGGAAAAGGGAGAAAGGGAAGAAGAGAGGGAAGGGGATACGCTTTGGGGACGTAAGCACCCCAAACCAAACATGTACATGTACACCTACGTAACTGTGTGGAAAATATAGTTCCAAGTAAACTTTCAACATTACTGTATATTTATACTTAAATATTAATAACAAACAAATTCCGAGGTGGGTCTGGGGAGGGCAAGGTGTTATCTACTACGCAAATTCATGGCAGATAGCGAAAATCGGGCCACAATTTTCCGTGAATCTGTATACACTGAATAGGCGGAAAACTGAAACTTGTGAAAGTGATAAGTAAAACAAACAAAAATGTTGCCGATGGGATTCGAACCGGGGATCTACGAAATGCTGTGCCCACGCCCACCATATGTGACTATTGATGACGCAGAGGCTGTAGTTATTTCAGTTCACACTCGCACTATCTATGGTTTTCACGGGAGATATAATTTACCCCCGATTTTTGCTATATGCCGCAAATTTACGCGGCAGAATTTACCCTGGGGAGAGGGCAGTGCCGGAATTTGTTATTAATTTTTTTATGATTTTTTAGCCAATCGCAGCACTTGATATTGATCACGTGACAGCAATTTTATTGCTCGGAATATGACATGTTCCATGCCAAGCAAAAAAATTGCTCCCGTAAAAAATGGCACAATTAATCAATGCCAGACGGGCAATTTTATGGAGCAATTTTATGGCACCATTTTATGGCGCCATTTTATGGCACGTGTGTACTGAGCTTAAGAATCATCTATCATTTATGTGAATGACCATCAATACACCTGGACCACACCGTAAACTCTTATATATGTCGTCCGTTAAACTGGATTTATTTATCTGTAATCACTAGAGCTGTCGAGCGATTAATTTTTTTAAATCGCGTTAATCGCACGATTAATTATTTTGGTCGCACGTTAACACATTAATTAATGTGTCAATTCGACAGGTCTAGTTCATGTTGTAGGTTGCCATCAGCGAATGACTGCACGTCTTGCTGTTCAAGACTCATCTACAAGATGCGACCACTGTCGAACTTGCCATCAAACAATGATGACAAAAATGACAAATTAAATTAATTGAATACAATTCGATTGTCAAATAACTGCAGTTCAATTGCATGTTGGAACTCCTGATTCATAGAATTTATGTATATGCATTAATTTTTTTAATGGCATTATTTTTTTAATGTAATCACCATAGATTAGAGCAGGCCTTCAAATGTAACAAAGGAGTAACTTTCGAAGACTGCACAGCAAAAGTTTCTACGAGCCTACTGCCTTTCCTAATGGCCAACTAACAACGTCAATGCTCTAAATGCTCTAAATGCCAGGACTGTCTGGATTTTGAAAAAAAATTTGTTAGCAGAACTGGTATAAAAATAGACCATGGTAACATATAAAACAAAAATGTTGCACAAATGTTTCATTTCTCATGTAACCACAGCCCACTTCACTAAATGCCAAAAGTATGCTAATGCTTAAAGCACGATAAAACAGTATAAATGACAAAACGTTTTGATATGGAAAACGACGGTCATGTCAACATGGTTTAATGTCAATAAGATACTACTGTACAAAACATTCACATCTTGCAAGGCTCAAGTGACAAAATGCACAGTTGCACACAAACTCAACTGCTCATGTTATAACGATAATCAGCAAACGAATTCATACGAGAAATTCTAAAAATGCAAAGCAGCGGACAACTGACCATCATCAGCATCAACATCTTCAGTAATAGCCTCCACTTCCCTCTGCTGACAGTAAGTTCCTGTAAGTAATCAACAAGACTGTCACACTACCGTTGCATCAACAACAACCAGACAGTCTCGGCACCATGCGGTTGTAACGACACAACTGGGTCAAAATAACATACATCTTTTGACTGACCGTAACCGACTCATGACGCAAGCTGTTGTCCATGCGTCCACAACTGAACAACGAATGCTAATGAGCTACTTTAACGTGCCTTTTAGCAGACTGCTTTGTCTTCTGTTACAGGCTCCCGGGCCACCCAATCCCGCCCCTAACACTTGCATGCTCCACCCTTCAGCCAAGATAACATGTTGTTTAGTCTGCCTGTAAAAGTATGTTAACTTTGCAAAACTGGTGCAAGTCTTCAATAATTTGAAAAAGAATAACATTCTATGACAACTGTATTTTTACAGTAAACAGCGTGGCCAAGGGGTGATTTTCGGTCCGGCGCGGAATGTGTTAAACAGCATGATGTTATTCTCTGCTGATTATTAACATTCTCTACGATTTCTACAACGAATCAACCAAGAGAACCTCGGAACTCGAGACCGCGCAGCTGGAATGTAACGAAGCCATTTCCCATCTCAACAATATGTACGAGTGCATTGAGGTAATCGGACGCAATAATGAAGCAGTCGCCCTGCAGTACGCTGCCCCAGCGGCCTAGCAGGAGGTCGCCACACAGGCTGTGCTGCAGTGAACGTGTCAGGTGCTCATAGAATATAGAGTTGAGGTTGTTGTCATCGGTGCCGGGATTGTAGTCCAACTGTGAAGCAAGACGAGTGTTTGAGTGGTCAACGCGCTTCGTACTACAAACAACATACACGCATACACACGTGCTAGATCATGACAGCCATATCATATATCATTCAACGACCATTTCCAGGTTGCCACGCTGGATTTTTGTTCTCTATCTGATAAAAACCTGCTACACAGCCATACCGCAAAATACACTTAAGCACCCAGCACAAACACAACTTGATCTAAATGCACAAATATTTAGTGACACATTTCAGGTATGGTGAGACCTTTAATGATTGCTTTATGTCAAATTTCCCACAGAATATGCCGAGAAATGATTTTTAAAATCAGTCGATATGTCATAAATATGTGAAAAATATGGTGTTTCCTGCTTGGACCACACTGAAGGAGTACAACACAATTACATACTATGGCTCAGTTCAATAACAACCTTGTTACAAAGAAGCAGACAAACCAATCTGGCAAACATACTTGTAATCTTTCTCCCAGAATCTCAAAGGACGCAGGTATGAAGTGATAAAAATAGCGCTGCCAAGCAGTGGGTTGAGTGGTGCAGACAACACTGTAGAAACAACGGCTTGTACAAACAGCATTGCCGAGTCTGAACATCATTCACTCGTTAAGAACTTGCCTGCTATAATATATATATACAGTACATGACAACTACATAATGTGAAGAAGAAATATGTTCCGAAATATGTTCTTCGGAACGACATATCTGTCCCATTGCCAAATATAGCTGTTATGCTGTTACATTTAACCCTCATTAGTTAAAATTTTACAGGTGTTGTTGGTTCCCAACTAACCGCCCAGTCATCATTTGCCACAACAGACATCATCGGTCACCTAACCATAGGATTTGTAATATATGGTTTCCTACATGTGGTCTATCTGAAGCAATCATCTATCTTGCACGGTTGTCGGAATATGGTGCTTCAAAGATTATCGGATCACAATGTTGACCTTTCGTGATCACGTACATCATTGGTCATGTGACCATTGGGCTTGCAATGTGGGGTTTCCTACCGGTAGTCAATGTGAACCAACTGTCTGTCTCGCATGGTTTTTCATATACCTTCAAAGATATTCGGGTTACAACGTTGACCTTTTGGGGTCACGTGACATCATCGGTCACATGACCATTGGACTCCTATAGGTGGTCCTTTGAAACAATCACTCTATCTTGCATCGTTGTTGAGATATTGTGTCAAATATTTAGCCAATCATATTTCCACTGAAAATGCACTGATCCCCATTTTTGTGTCTTAGGGGCAAAATTGGGGTTACAGCATTTTGAAACTCTCTGCATATAGCCGCTCCCTTGGCACATCATTTGAGTTCTTAACCGCCACAATTGATCCACGGGCCCTGCCACTGACGTGTTCAGTCCTTCATACTGAAAATGCATTATGGGGGTGAAAAACTGGGGCAAAATAGGGAAGGCGGTCATCAGATTTTGACCCCTGATGAAAGCGTTCTCACTCGTTGGGCCCTTGACGTCTGCTCAAAAACTTCATATAAATTAAACAAAAACTGCGGCCGTAGGATACGGTAAGACTGATAACAAGGCAAGCAAAAATGTGACAAAGGATACGTGGTACAGAAAACGGCTGTGCAAACGCATGAAATGCCGAGCCCCAAGTAATCTGCCACGGAGCAATGTACGTCAGTATGAATCGTAGTTTCAACATGAACTCATACACCTGTTCACAGCACAAAGCAGTTCTGACTTACAAGCAGAAATGTTTACCACAGTATGTCGGGTAGTCGTGTCAGGAGCATCAAACACGCTAAGTCAATTCTACAGAATCTGAGCTAAAATTAGATAATAACGCAAAATGTGGTTCAGTGAAAAATCTGTTACACGTTACGTAAATACCAGTATGTGTGAGATGACATTAAATGATTAGCTGGAATGTTCTTGTTTTGGAACAGTGCAACTTGCCTTATTGAGCAGAATCGAAACAAAGAAGTAGTCGACGAGGAAGCTTTCCGACAGCCTGGCATAGTCGTAGCGAAAGAACAGAGCCGTGAAGACAATGATGAGATACTGATGTGAAGGATTTGTGAAGGCACTGCGAAACATCTTGATACTGCACAGCACGATGATGAATGCTGCAATGCTACAATCATACCAGCAACATAACATTCAAACTCACGCCGACCTTGACATTTGACCTTGTCACCCATTTTATTTGAGGTCAAAACAACTTGCCATGTACTACTGCTAGTACTGTAGGCACTTTTAAAACTAGACTAAAAACAGAACTGTTTACTCTTGCATACCCCACATAGGACAGTTCAGCTCCATCAGCGCTTCCGATTCACTCTAGTCTGCATGTGACTCGAGCGCTATACAAATTGTTTTTACTTACTTACTTACTATCCACCTGCCAAAGTTTGGTGAGGATATATCCAGTCGTTTTTGTTTCAGAGTGCTGACACACACAGACACATACGTACACAGCCGTTAAACGCCCTACTCCCACGTAGGTCGTACTCTCCGAAAAACCTGCTCCAGAGAAAAACCCGTCTAGACAGCCACAGTTTACATCATCAGCTAGAATTATATTAAAAATATCATAAATGTTTGTCTTTACCTAGAGAACAGCAACGAATTACTCACAATATTTCGAACTTTTTCTCGAGTACAATGTGCCGTGTTGACTGCGTCAAGGCACAGAGAAAGACGGTCATCAACAAGAAATTTGATTCAAAGAACAGTAGCCAGACATACAGCTTCTCAAATGGCATCACTTTTGCCGCCACTGTGCACAAACAAGCAATCATGTCCACTGCTGTTTTTCACTCAATAATGCAAACATTATTTAGCAATGGTTATCACACGATCGACGTATATCAGCCCTGATACATCGCTTGCAGACTGGCTGATATAACCTAGAAATGGGCCATTATCCAGAGCAGTGATCCGTTATAAATGGAAATTCCCGGGGCTGATATCAGTGCGAGCACTTCTATAGACCGTAGATTAGTTTGGAATTTCCACGTCATGGGCAGCGACGGACGTCTCTGATTCACTGTTGCAGCTAGCGCTAGCGCGCGATATAAACACTGCAGCAGACAGTCATTCATCAGTTACTTTCAGCATATTCCAGTAGACTATTATGGCAATTGATTTGTTGGCGAATAGGTAAGTTTGATCGTATAATAAAGAGGTTATCACGTCTGTTTTCATATTGGCCCTATATCAAGCCCTCGGTCGACAACTGCCTTCGGCTATGCCCCGAGCAGATCTCGATGCTCGGGCTTAATATATGGGCCAATATGAAAACGGCCGAGTGATAACCTCTAATTGTATGCAACATAAGTAACACAATAAATGTCTAGAAACGAATGCAGTGCAACAACAACAACAACAACAACAACAACAACAACAACGACAACAACAACAACCACTACCACTACTACAGTACTACTATTTTCAGTGTCTGCGTATCCGGCTTATTTTACTGAAGTTACTCCAAGTTAGGCTGAGTCATTCAAAAAAGAACCTACAATAGGATTTTACCGGCCAGACTCTCTTCCTGTCACGTTGGCCGTAAATTAATAAATGATGAATATTGCCAACCTTTAACTTCAAACTGTCCACGTTCACGACTGCGCAGCAGTGGGTGTGAACAGCACAGCCATGGCATCTCCTTGCGCAAATGTGGAATGACATAATGCACAAGAAAGCCGAGCCCACCGGACACATAGACAAGGACATCAAACAACACAGGCTGAAAACACACGCATACACACACGCATATCACAACGTGAAACACACTGCAACATGGCAGGCCGGAAAAATTACCAGATGTACTAGACCAAAATACTGACAATTAGGGGTGTGCGGTTGATAAAAATGACTTCGCTTCGGTTTTCAGTTCGGTTTTGTAAAAAACTGTGGTTTTCAGTGCGGTTTCAGTTTTATAAAATTAACTGCGGCTTCGGTTTTTCAGGTTGTTTTTTTTGCACTGTGTATTGTTTAATGTGTATGCACTCTACTGAGTGCTTTCTAGTTTACTGTTTTATCACTGTTTGTTTGTTTCAGTTTCAAGTGCCATTGCCAACAACGATCGTCTGCTGTACGGCATGAAGAACAAGAAAGCCCAGCTGTCGCTGACAAACCCGCGCGACGCTTGCGAAAAGTTTGCACGGTTTACGTAAGAGCAGTGGGGTTGTAAGCTGTATAGCTAGGTTGCCTATCGATAGCGTCCCTATGGTG
>Ga0209679_1000758_pt1 | contig 12403 bp, 9 predicted proteins | sample WorMetHEROISLAND_4_FD_187408 | JGI IMG/M metagenome (GOLD analysis project Ga0209679, IMG submission 187408) | Marine gutless worms symbiont microbial communities from Max Planck institute for Marine Microbiology, Germany - Olavius sp. 2 HERON... ...
CCGGCAAATTTGAAAGGGGGCTGTCACAGATAATGCATCATGACCTTCACTGGCTGGATGTCACTGAGCGAATCCGGTTCCGAGTGGCTGCTACAGTTCACAAGTGTCTTCATGGCATGGCGCCACCGTACTTAGCTGAACTCCGTTTGCCGATTGTCACGTCAGCACGTCGTCGTGGTGGACTTCGGTCCACCACCACCAGCAATTTGGTCATTCCACGGTGCAGACTGGCGACCTACGGCTCTTGAGCTTTTACTGTCGCTGGCCCAGTCTGTTGGAACGCTCTGCCTGATTATCTGAAGTCTTCTGATCTCTCCTTTGATTGTTTTGTACGCCAGTTAAAACATTTTTATTTTGTTTATATTGACATTTGACATTGCTAGCACTACTGCAGCGCATTAGAGACTGTGTAGATGCGCTATACAAATTTATTAATGTAATGTATGTAATGTAGTGTGACGCTGTACATGTATCGGGTGTGCAAAAAGTGACCCCCTCTTGGTATTCGAGTTTTCTACCCCTGTTAGATGCATTATGTTTGCAATTTTTGTTTATCATTTTCATTAAATGCCTCATATCAGAGCCAAGTGTCGTCAATACAGATGGACTCTCCAGCAGGATGGTGCACTATCACACACTGCGAAAAATACGATAAACTACCTCAAAACGGAGAATGTTTCATTCATCGAGCCTCAGATGTGGCCTCCAAACAGCCCTGATTTAAACCCCGTTGATTATGCTGTTTGGAGTGCTCTTCAGCAGCAAGTCTAGCATAACCGAAAATTTACTACTGTCGATCAGCTGAAACAGGGCATTGTAGAAGAATGGAAGAAGTTATCACAGCGCTTCATTGACCGCAGCATTGACGAATGGCGTCGTCGTCTTATACTCGGGTTGTACAACAGCAGGGTGGACACACTGAGCACATAACTCTATGAGTCAGTAGTAGTGAATGTTGAAATTGTTCAAACAGTGTAAATATCTGGTGTCTTTTAGTTTATATGACATTATATTGGCATAGTTGACAAGGGTGTCACTTTTTGGCACACCCTGTAGACAAAGTACGAAAGTAAAGCTGTTTACAACAACAGAGTGTCTGCCGGATTGTCCGCGGCCGCCGGACAGTATGCCAATGCAAAGTGTATACATAGCCTCATTTTTTTCATTTCCGCCAGCCTAATCTCGGCCGCCTCTCCACCGATTTGGCTGAAATTTGGCACGCTGACCGGAAGTTGGTGTAATTTATGATCGCCGGTGCCAAATGGGGCTAGGTCCCCCCAAAAAAATTTTGGGGGCTAAAAACTGAACAATCGCGAACGGTGCCTACAGTTCTGGGCTTATAACTCCGGAAGGAAGCGAATTTCTGAACGCTTAAAACGGCCATGGAACCGCAAGAGAATGGCCTACAAGATGTCTTTTCGACCTTGACCTTTGACCCCCGGATGTAAACACAGTGAGCGCTGTTGCACGTACAAGTGCAAAAATTTTCAGGTTTTTGGCGATTTTCTCCAAATTTTCCGCAGTACCCCCCTTCAAACTTTAACGGTAAACAGTCCCCGGGGTGCTCTGCAAGTGTGGAAAATTTTATGAACGTGGACGAAGAAACGCCGATGAACGATACGATTGAAAAATTTGGAATTTTTGCGATCAGCGTAAAAATCGAACCTTCGACCTCTCGTAATTCGGAAAATAGGAAGAATATCGAAAAAAGAAAACAAACTGTCAATCTACGATATATAGGCTACATTATTGCTAATTTACACAAAAATTTTCCTAGTAGTTGCTGAGATTTGTTTACAAGTTTACAAATCGACCCAAATTGGTGTTCTGACAAATTTGCCGATTTTTGCGACTCTCAAAAAATCATCTGCTGTAATCCCCCGTCAAATTTTCAGGATAAACAGTCCCTGGTGTGCTTAACATCTGTGAAAAATTTTGTGGACTAAAGTGAATAAACGCCGAAGAACGATGAGGTTGAAAAAGGTTGAATACCTTTGGCAGTGCGAATTCGTGGGTACGTTGCAACTGGTAAACGGATCTCAGCAACTATTGGGAATATCTTTCTGTAACTTAGCAATAATGTGGCCTAGATGTCGTAGATTGACCAGTTTGTTTTCTCTTTTCGAAATTCTTCCTAATCGCTGAACTGCGACAGATCGAAGTTGCGCCTTTTTTCGGTAATCGCGCTGTGTGCACAAATCGCAATTTCGATCACTCATAGTTCGGCAAACAGGAATAATTTCGAAAAATGACAACAAGCCCGTTAATCTACAGTAATTAGGCTACATTATATGTGAGTTTCAGAAAAATATTCGAAGTAGTTGCTGAGATTCGTTTAAAAGTTTTGATATACCCCCATTTCACAACATGTTCAAATCTGCAGGTAATCGCGATCTGTGCGTTCTATTGTGAGGGACTGGGGACGCTGCGGCTGTGAAGATAGAGGTGGGGGTGGGGGCTAACTGGTGTGGGGCTGCTCTTATGTAGCAACCTCAAGTTGCAACAGTCTAGTTCTTGATGTTACAGACCCATTCGCCAAGGACGTGGCTGTTGCACGACACGGATTCTTGCCTTGTTTAGACCGACAAATCAATCGCAGATTAGACAACTGAAGCATTCGCTGGAATGCCTGCTTCTTCCAACTATGACGGTTGAAGCAGGTCCGACGCCTTCTTGGACCTGAGGTCGCTGCAAGCCTCGTCTCGGTGAAGTCGTGACTAGTCGGCTCGACTACTGCAATGCGCTGTTTGCCGGTCTTCCAAAGTCGACAGTCGCGCCGTTGCAACGTGTCCAGAATGCCGTGGCCAGGCCGGTCACTGGTCTCCGGCCTTTTGACAATGTGACACCAGCCTTACAACAGCTTCACTGGTTGCCGTTCAGTTCAAGGGCGTAGCCAGACTTCAATTTAACAGGAGGCAAAGTGGACAGGTCAAGCGCCAAAGGCACGTTAATCGAGGCTCCCAAAAGCCGAGAGGGGTGGGGTGCAGGAGTGTCCCATCTCCGCCGGGGGAGGGGTTTGAGGAGAGGGCTAGACCCCCTCCCCAGAAAATTTGTTATTATTTGACCTCAAAATGGAGCATTTCTTTGTAGCTAAGTTACTTTCTATCGCAGTAATCACCTACAACTGCGTCTAATCACCTTAGGAGCCTACGTCCGATGATATGGCTAATTTGTTACGCACACAGCGCATACACTTCAGCATGCAACGGCAGCACGGGTGCATGACGGGCAACCCCACTGTCGTTTCAAGTCTCCTTTCTAAAGAACTCCTGCAAATGCCCGCATAATCTTTTTATCGCTAGAAACTAGAATGCTTAAGCTACATGATGGCTGCTATGGCATTGGTCTATCTGCATTTACTTTTACGCAATAGTTTTAGAAAGCCAAGAAAAGGTGTTCAAAACGAGCGTTAACGCGCGACACCACTGTACTTTAACGTCTCGTTTCTAGAGAACCCGACCGAATATCCGCACAAACCTTATATCGCCAGAAACTAGACTCCCTGCCGAAGATTTGGATCGCCGACAGTATGTGTCTATCTTTATTAGTTTTCACGCAATTATTTTCCGAAGTCGCGCGGTCTCAGCCAGCCAAACCGGCGCGAAAACAGAATTTAACGCCAAGTAGCCCATCAAGGTCATTCAAGATCACATATTTTGGGGTCACTGGAAAGGCGACAGGGGACTAAATAATACTGTATAATAATGTTGGCCTCATTTCCTAAGGTGCCGAAGACGTAGCGTCCAAAATCCCCGAAAATCGACGTTTTTGATTATCCCACTGTCGTTTGACGCCCCCTCTCCTAAGAATCCCTGCGAATATCCGCATAAACCTTATGTCGCCAGAAACTAGAGTCAATGGCCTACATTTTTGTCCCTGATAGTATGGGTCTACCTTCATTCAATTTTTGTGATGGGCTCCGAACGACGCATCTTTTGTGGAACAGAATGCGTTTCGGCTGTTCAAAGTCATCCAAGGTCGTATGCGACTTCCTATTGGTCATCAATAGTAACTTTGGTCCTATCTTGGACCCAAAGCTTGGACCGTTTCTGAGATACGGCGACTTATTGGCTGAAAATTGCGAATTTTTCCTAGCCCATCTCATTTAACGCCCTCACTCGGGGTGAAACCTTTCGAATTTCTGGATGAATTTTTTATCCCGAAAACTAGAGTCCATGGGCTATCCGTCGGTGAAGATTTCGTGATCCTAGCTTGCGTCGTTTTCACTCAGTGCCAGCGTGTGACGGACGGACAGACGGACATCCCGACGATGGCTAGTACAGGGCTTGCATAGCAGAGCTATGCTGACGCCCTGTAAAAATCGTAATATAAACCGAAATAATGGTACAACGGCGTTCGTTCGGTACGGTGAGTTCAATCATTAATGACGACGATTGTTCGGTTCAGATCACTTGGTTCGCCTCATAAGTTCGAGTTCTGTCAGTTTGAATTTAGTTCTGACTCACTCACATCTTTTATTCAGAATCTGGTCGTCCCGAAAGACGGCATGAGCTTAGTTGTGGATTGTAGTATTCAAGTAATAGCAAAATATCGATATTTACTTTGTACTTCAGTTGAACTGGTATAATACTTGAGACTGCAGTACAGTATACTTCTGTTTGTACTGCATTTTCCGCAACTTACTGCTGTCAAAATACTTGCACCTGTACTTTACTTGCTTTAAAGTAGATGAAAACAAACTTGAAGTTGTGCTGCCATAAAAACAAACAACCAATTTGCTCTCGTTATACTTATTACTTGTCTGATACGGGAGGTACGGAGAGAGTGTCGAAGCAGTTGTGAAGGCTGATAATGTTCCAAGGACTTAGGCTCGTCAAAAAGAAATCCTAACCCTGACCTATAACCCTAACTTGACCCTTAAGCTAATCCACTGAGAACGAAGGACGACTGCCTTATCAAAATGAAAATGATTTTCGTTCTGGTCGGGTTCCTGTTCCAAATATACCAGCAGCTGCCACCAGAAATGCGCGGTTATCGAGCGTATAGAGCGACCCGTCGCATATACCATCGTCTAGGAGTCGGCGGAGCGAAGACATTGTCAAACATCCACATCAGCTGCGAGTTGGAGAGGTATGGCGCCGGTTGATCAGAACGTATTTAACGACATATTGTATTCAGAAAAATCTGCACTGGTAGAAATGGCCATTGAAGCCTGGAAATTACTCAAAATCGCACAGAACATCCTATTTTCGTCCCATACTAACTATCTTGTCTCTGAAATATCGCCACACAATACTGGAAAATCGCCAATGTTTCACACCCACCTCTATTTGACGTTCAACATAAACGTGGTGCCGTCGAAATTTTAGGATGTTTTAAAACTAGAATGATAAAGCTAGTAATCGGGAGTGCCATACGACCATGCTCTCCATTTCGGCACAATGCACCAGTGTGACAGACAGAATATATTTTATTTTTTTATTTTTTTTATTTATTGGTTTGAAGCACAAAAATCATGCAAACAAACATAACATGCCCAGGTCCATGAACAGAACACTAACTGACGTGAGTAAAATAACGTTTGACAGTTATGCAAATTAGTGCTACAGAACAAAATACAAAATATAAAACACAAAACTAAAGTAAAGTAAAGTAAAATTAGACATACATACATAAATAATGACATCGTTTTTCACGGCACAGCTTGCATTCAGTATAAGCTATGAAACGAATGCTCACTGTATTACTAGTTTTGGGAAAACGGCAAGTGTGCTACTCAGTCACTATCCACTGTATTCCGGATAGATTGTTTCAAACCGTTTTTGTTTGGACGACGATGTACTACAGACTTCCTAATCTGCTAAATGGGTGAATACCATATCTCATTCTCCACCCCTCAAACGTCATCAAACTCTCGTTCTCGAATTCTTCGACATCATCCCTCTTGAAATTTTTACCTCCTCCAAGGAGGTTTTTGTGTTTCCGTAGTGGTCTGTGCGTCTGTGTGCAAAATATGTCAAGAAGTTATGAACGGATTTTGATGATATTTTCAAGAAAGGCTGCCTACCTGCTAGGGACAAATCGATTATCTTTCGGAGACGATCCAGATTCTTTCGTGGATCCTGGGTCATTTTCCAGGATTCTTTACCATTAGCAGACAGGACGTAAAGTGACATTTTGCAGCGTAACTCAGCAAGTTAATTACAGACGGAATTTAATGAAACTTGCGGGGAATACTGGCAAAATGGTAGGGAGTAGCCTACGTGATTTTGGGGAAGACCCGGTATAGTCACGCCTTGGCGGAAGTATACACTCCCTATTGCTCTCTACAGTTCTGACTGAGTCACTGCTGCTGTTCCTTGACAAACTGCCTGCGTGCTGTTACTGCTTATTTGCTACGGGCACCTGCGTCGATTTACTAAGTAAGTAATTAAGTAAATAAGTAAGTGGGGATATTATAGTGCACCCAAAAGCTAGCTAAGCTAGCTTAATCTGGGCACTTTACCAAGTTGACAACGCTAAAGACTACTAAAACGTGCCAGTTCATTTACCAAGTAATCAGTCCGTCGAAGAGGGGGGAACTAAGGAGGAAAAGACGTAGAAAAGAGATAGGTCTTGAGCCGAGAATGGAACATACTATGGGACAGGTTGACAGCAGGTTCAGGGTTGGAGCCTGGACAGAGGGGAGCTGAGAGATGAACCAGACTGATAAGGAACCCGAAGGGAATGAGGAAGTTTGTTCCACAACTGAGGTGCAGTATGCCGAAAAGTTAGTTATCCTGAGACGTGACTGTACTGGGAGACGGAGGAGACTGACCAAGTCTAATGACCGAGTAGAACGTGAAGGCTGTATGGTGATGGTATCACGAAGGTACTGTGGGCTTGTTAGTAACCACTACAACAGCATTTGCATGTTTTCACCCGATGCATTTACACGGTGTCCTGTAGTAGACTGGTCTATAGTCTGTCTGCGTTGTACAGCGATACATCGATGACGCTATCGTTAACGCAGTTTTAGCTCACTGGGCGAATACAGACTCTGTTCCACGAGTGTTCAATATTACACGCCGCCACGTGTGTGGCCTGCAGTTTGCGGAGGGGCACAACATGCCAACAATCACTGAGGTGCGTCCAGACTGGCACTTTGCGCAATCGATGTCACACACAGACCCACCGACAAAAACAACGGGGAGCGCCATTAACCCGTGTATCTAATGCACACCGACAGACGGAAAGCACCATTAAGCGTTGCTGACAGCGTTGCCGCCATGTAAAGCGGGATTAAAGCGATGCAGTTCTGGACACTCACTACAGCGACTGTGCGACGCTATATACCTCATTACGCGGCTCTAATTGCCCGCTTGACGCTATACATACACTGCGACTCAATAAAAAGGGGCCCACTTTGTCGTCACTTATAACTTTGACGTGTGTCAACTGATTTTCGCAATTTTTAGCGGACATATACTGCAATAAATTGCTCTGTGGATGCCACTAAATATTATTTTACAAATCGGATAGTTAATGTCTGGAACTCATTACCATCTCATATTGTCAGCTCACCAACACTGTTCACATTTAAGTCAACGCTCCAAAAACATGATCTTTCTTTTTATTTGTCAGAATTTACAATTTAGCGTATGATTTTATATTAGTTGTGTTTTTATCTTTTTTAATTTCACTTTTGTGTTTGATTTTATTGTACTGTGTACATGTGTCATACATACTGTGCAGTGTTAGTGACCATCTTGGTCCTTCTGCTTAATAAATTTGATTTGATTTGATTTGATTTGCAACGAGGGATGTATAATTAATCTACCTTGCACGGTTTCTGTAACTGCAATAGCTTGTAAAATCTTGGTCACAACTTTGGTCATGTTCACTGTTTATATTAGCACATAGTAAGTGTAGAAAGCTTAATTTCAGACTCGACTTGTACCAGTAAGTGAAATCAGTTACAGTTACAGCAGATGTTCAAAATGCCATCCTCTTAGGTAGCCATAGGTCCGGCCAGTTAATTCTGATGTCTTTTTGCTGCCATCTTTCGTACCCATACACAGTGAGCACTAGAGCAGCGGCACACTGTTTACATCCGCAAACACAGCATTAGGAATAACTTTAAGATGATTTCAAACATCAGCTGAGACAAATCTTGTCGGGTACGATTCTTCTAAAATTGTGAACTTTGGATAAAAATTGACAAAAGATATTACCAGAATAAAACAGTGACGTTTTTAGCGGTGAAAACTGACTAAAAATTGCAATCAAGATTTTACAACGTAGTGCAGTTACATAAAATGCGTTAAATGGGTTAATTATACATAACTTTTTTTGCAAAATTCCAGCAGTGTACGTCTGCCAAAAATTATGAAAATTGGTTGATATACGTCAAAGTTATGAGCGAAGTCAACAAATAAACTGACTGAAGCCACAATGGGCCCTTTTTATTGAGACACAGTGTATACTTGTGGAGTAAATGGGTACTGCAGTGTCTGTCGGGGAAGGCAGTGCAGTGAATCGTGACTGATCGAGTAACGCAACCACTAACCATAACTAAGCGTTTTTTTTTCAGCGTGGCCGATATTAGTAGCTGAGGCCGCTGCTTTGGTTGTTGTATATAGCATTGCAGCCAAATTTTAATTTTTTACCGGTATGCATAATATAGCTTACGTGAAGCACCGATAGACACACGACGTCGTACAAGTCGTCTATCTGCATGGGGGCATATTCACCAGAAACTTCGCCATCCGGAGGTCGTTATCGAGACCTCAACTACAGGGTGTTCCAGAAAAAAAAACCGCATAAAGTTTAATGCACCATATCTTTATGAGTCATAGAGTTACGTAGTTTTCACGAAAATGTCCAGAAATTACACGATAGTAACGCAAAAATGGCAATATTTGAACAATGCAATTAAATATTCTTTGTGTAGCCGCTTAGCACGGAAAATCCTCTCACAGTTCAAGTTGTTGTGGTTTCTAAATGTTTTTGGTCACGTATTACTCGTAATTCTCCACTTGAAAATAGCAAAAAAACTTTTTGCTGCCGGCAGCGCTGAGCAACTTAACTCGCCACTGATGTCAGTAATACCCCGTTTACACGATGAAGCTAGCTCGTCGAGCTAGCTCGTCAAGCTAGCTCGTCGAGCTAGCTCGTCAAGCTAGCGCTTCATCGTGTAAACGGGGCATAAAGCTAGTACAGCTGTGGTTACACACAAAGGATACCCCCACTCGATGATGATCTTCGCGTACTTGCGGATGAAGTTCTCTTCGCTGAAGATGAACAGTGAACGTTCGCTTAGCGACGCTCGCCAATCAGGTCGGTCGTCGTCGGGACCCGCGCGACCGCCGCCGGCCGACATGGACCCGCCGGCCGGCACGGCCAGCCGTACCTGCCTGCGAGCCCCGGTCGCTGCCAGCGCGTTCACGGCGGCACTGAGGCTGGTGGCGCCCGGCATCTGATCGTCAGCGTCGGCGTCGTCGCCGTCCGAAACCATCGAATGCCGCATCCTGGAAGAACCAGACCGTTCACAGTTACTCCTCGAGCAATCTCGGAGAGAAAATATGCGATTTATACACAAATTCTCGCCGTCGAGGTAGAATTTCTGCCAGCGAACGCGCGATGGCCGCTGATGACCGCTGATCGGAAGCCAAGGATAGGCAGACAGACAGACAGGAAGAGACCGAGTGACGCCTTTAATTTTGTGGTAGCTGTCGCCGTCGATGACGAAGATGCATCACCGCATCGCAGCCTCCTGGCTACTGTCGGCCGCAGCTGGCGCAGCCTGGGTAACTGAATACCGGCATCTGGGGCTCTCGAGCTGCTGCTGCTGCTGCTGCTGCTGTCGCGCAGATGCGGGTGGATCCAGAGAAGTGCGGAATACCGACATCGAGATAAAACACCGCGGTGTTATTGGCGACGGTGTTGTATACAGGCTGTACCGCCAAAAGATTTTCAAATGCCGGTATAAACGAATCATTGCACTATTAATAACCTGCTCTAATTTTATGCTATATCTGGCTCTTTATAATCATCTTTATTCACCATAATACGGTAGCGAAAAAAAGCAATACACGGCATTTATATATTTTATATTTTTTGGCTTGGTGGCTTTGATTAACGCGTTGGACTTACGATCCGCGTGACCGGTCAATTTCCGGTCAATGCACAGTCACGTGACGATTCCGGATGTTGTTCACACACATATATGTGCCTGTAACCAAGTAGTATAAATTAGTACAGAACAAAGGACGGTGGCGCTCTACAGCTGGGAAGGTAATCGCGGGGCTGGTGGAAAGTAACGGCAGCCTACTGCCTAAGAAGAACAAGAATAAGCTGGGCCCTGACCCTCGTACTGAGTATTATCTCTGTAACTTTACATTTGTTTTTGTGCAACGGACGGTGAATTACGACAATGCGCGATATCAACTTATCCTGCAGCAGCGAAATGGCTCTGGTTTAAAATACCGCGGTAAGCGGTAACCGAATGACGATATGTTATCGTCGATCATTTGTCGACACTGCGCACCTCTGAGTGGGCCGGATGGCGGTGAGAGCGAAGAGCGGGAGCGTCACTGTCGTCCACGCCGTCGTCGCAATGTCTTGACCAGCGTTATCGTCGCGACCAGCTGTCCTACGTGGGTATGGTCGGCGGGCTAATGACAGTCTGCCTAATGACCCAGTCCACATAGCATACCCAGCAGCTACAGCTGCCGCGGCAGCAGCAGTAGCCGCTGTTGCAGCTGCATCATAGTAGACGCACACCGACAGCGACGATAATTTCTATGCCAGAAAGTAGTTAATCCAATTACGAACTAAATAAACCGCAGTTTCTTCCATTTACAGCGGAGTGTAGTAAAAGGAGAGGTAGGGAACTCCTTATCTTTTTGCATGAGAGGGACGCATCCCCAGAATTTCTGCTCAACAGATCCTCGTAAAAGCACAAAGTTTCCAGAGATTATTTACCGTTACTGAAATGTCTGTCTGCATAGGGTAGACTTTTACTCAGCGGATAGTAGCTTTAATTCATACAAATCCTCACTTCATTTTAGGACTTCCTCCCTGATTTAAAGTTCTATTTGTTAGGAGGACTAAGCCGGTTGCCCGACAGATTGGTGTTGTAGCACGAAAACAAGCTTTCAACACGCGGCTAAGCCCCAGCTGACAAGTCTGTTGTCAATCGATGTACTCTATCATGTTCATCTCTGTTATCATCGCCATCATCATCATCATCATCATCAACAGCAGCAGCAGCAGCAGCAGCAGTCTGTCTGTCGACGTATCTCAGGTGTCGTCGTTGGCCCGCACGCGATAGACGCCGGTCAATATGACCAATGCGCAACTCGCCGGATTCAGACGCTGCGGCCATTACCATGGCAACCAGTGACGCACTCACGCGCCGGCGAATCGTTCTTCGGCGGTCGATTATTGCATAAGTGAAATGATGCCATTCAGCTGCGCGGTCGATGCGTAAAGATGCTACTAAGCGCGCAAGACTCAACGCAGTGTTGAATGATTCTGCGATTCTCTTTCGACTCTTGACTCACCGAAAACAAAAATGGCAAAACGTATTAATAATTGTATTTGCGATTTTTGGATTGTAAAAGTAAGGATGCGATATTTCCGCTTCAAGAAGTGGCGTACACAGAGCCGCGCAGTGTGGCACTAACACTTTCGATACGTCGGCGTACGTAGTGCAGAAACATACAGAAAACAAAATAACTCAAGAAAACTAATGCAAATTAAATCTAGCTGAGTGAATTTCCATCCAAAGTCTCACTATACGCAAACAAAATTCAAGCACTTCCACCTTTTCTACACAATATGTAGCTAGTTTGACAATTTTAGCGACACTGTTTTGAAGTCAAAACATCGCGTCCAGAACTTGAATTGAAAAAATTGAAAGTTGCATATTATCGTAGTAGGTTAGTCTATGGCGGCCATCGTTATACAGTAGCATGAAACGAAAACAAAAATGGTAAAACGTATTAGCTGTATTTGTGATTTTTGGATTATAGAAGTAAGGATACGATATTTCCGCTTCAAGAAGTGGCGTATACACAGATAGACCTCCAGCCGCCGAATGGCCACCGCCGCCGAAAAATTTACGGCCGCCGAAAAACAGCCGAAAAATTCCACTGGCCGGCCGAATGACCGAAAAAATTCGACTGGAGGTCTATACACAGAGGTTTTGAGGGTTGAAACGCTCAGTGAACGTAAAAAATTCAGTACAAAGATTACAGTCTATCGACATGTCAGGTTATGTCTGTCTTCCTTCTGCAACGGTGAATAAACGTTCATGCGTTTTATTCCACAAAATGGCTGAGTTCATGTTTCGATTAGAAAAGAGATTAACACTATAGTTAACACTTTTTCTTAGAATAAATACCAAGTTAATCGTCAACATGAACTGACGATATAATCGGTGTTAACTTTGGTGTTA
>Ga0209679_1000759_pt1 | contig 12401 bp, 7 predicted proteins | sample WorMetHEROISLAND_4_FD_187408 | JGI IMG/M metagenome (GOLD analysis project Ga0209679, IMG submission 187408) | Marine gutless worms symbiont microbial communities from Max Planck institute for Marine Microbiology, Germany - Olavius sp. 2 HERON... ...
GACCGGCTGGCCCGGGTGTTTTCCGCCAGGCTGGAACTGTCGCGTGAAAGACTGGCCCGCCGGCAGGACAACCTGGGTCGCTTCAGCCCCCGGCAGCAACTATCACAATATAAAGAAAAGCTTGAACAATACATTTCTAACCTAAAGTTATATATAGATATAATATATAATGAAAAGGCATCGCTCTATCGCGAGGCAGCCGCCCGGTTAAACACCCTGGACCCGTCGGCAACCCTAAAGCGCGGCTACAGCATTACCCGTATCAGGGAGAATGGAAAGATCGTCATGGATCCTGAACGGGTCGCCGATGGTCAGATGCTGGACATAAACGTGGCCCGGGGAACCCTGAGTGCCCGTGTTGACAAGGAGAAACAGAATGGCCAAGAAAACCTTTGAAAAAGCCATGCAGCAGCTGGAGCAGATCGTGGCGGACCTTGAGGCCGGTGATATTCCCCTGGAGAAAGCCCTGCAAAAATTCGAAGAAGGCATGGCCCTGTCAAAATACTGTGCCCAGCGGCTCGACGAAACCGAAAAGAAGGTTTCCCTGCTGCTGGCCGACAATCAGGGGCAGCTGGAAGAGACCGATTTTATTGAGGAGTCATAGCGTCCATGTTCGATCTGCAAGCCTATCTCGAGCACTGCCGTGAATTGGTGAATCGGGATATAGAGCGCCGGTTTCCTGAAAATGAGGCCACGCCGCGTCTATATACAGCCATGGCCTATTCGCTTAAAGCCGGTGGCAAAAGAATACGTCCGGCCCTCTGCCTGGCCGCTTCCGAAGCCGTGGGAATGGTCGATGAGGATGTCGTGGCGGCCGCTACGGCCCTGGAAATGGTCCACACCTATTCGTTGATCCACGATGACCTGCCGGCCATGGACGATGATGCGTTGCGCCGCGGCCTCCCCACCTGCCACGTGGCCTTCGATGAGGCGACGGCTATCCTGGCCGGCGATGCCCTGCTTACGCTGGCCTTCGATATTCTGGCCGACACCGCCCTCGCTTCCGACAAGGGCCCCGCAGTCTGGATGCAAGTCATCCGGGGTCTGGCTCTGGCGGCCGGCCCACAGGGGATGATCGAAGGCCAGATGCGGGATATCGCTTCTGAAAACAGGTTTTTATCCAAGGAAGCATTAAAGCGGATGCACGCGCTCAAAACCGGAGCCATGATTGTGGGGGCGGTTGAAACCGGAGCGCTTTTAGGGGGTGGCAATCAAACGCAGGTGAACCACCTGCGCGCCTATGCCGAACACATCGGCCTGGCGTTTCAGGTAATGGATGACATCCTGAACGTCAGCGGCGACCCGGATTTGATGGGTAAAGCCACGGGCACCGATCAGGAACGCAACAAATCCACCTACCCGGCCCTGATGGGCCTGGCACAGTCCCGGGTTTTCGCCGGCGACCTGGTATCGAAAGCCTTGCAGGCGCTTGACAATTTTGATAACAGGTCTGAACCTCTTAGAGCCTTGGCGAACTATATAATTGAGCGCAGAAGATAGGATCCGTATTCCATTGAGCCTGCTTGACAACATAAACAGCCCCGCGGACCTCAAACAGCTTGATCGTTCCCAGCTTCCTCAGATCGCCGAGGAAATACGGAAGGTTATTGTTGAAGTCGTATCCCGGACCGGGGGGCATCTGGCCTCCAGCCTGGGCGCCGTGGAACTGGCCATTGCCATCCACTACGTTTTCGATCTCCCCGAGGACAAACTGATCTGGGATGTGGGGCACCAGGCGTATGCGCACAAGTTGCTCACCGGCCGCCGCGACCAGTTCGACACCCTCCGGCAGCATGGCGGGCTTTCCGGTTTTACCCGCAAGAGTGAAAGTCCCTACGATGCTTTTTCCACCGGCCACAGCAGCACCTCGATTTCCGCCGGCCTGGGAATTGCCTGCGCCAAGAAGATCAAAAATGAATCTTCCAAGGTCATTGCCGTTATCGGGGATGGCTCAATGACGGCCGGCCTGGCTTACGAGGGCCTCAACCAGGCGGGCGATACCCACAAGGACAAGGACATTATCGTCATCCTCAATGACAACGACATGTCCATTTCCCAGAACGTGGGCGCCCTCTCCTCTTTTCTAAGCCGGACGTTTTCCGCCCGTAAACTGCAGGAACTCCGCAAAGACCTGGGTGCCTTTCTAAAATGGCTCCCCAAAATCGGTGATGATGTTTACCAGATCGCCAAGCGCTCGGAAGAATTCTTCAAGACCTTTGTCACCCCCGGCATGCTTTTCGAAGCGTTCAATTTTGAGTATTTTGGCCCCATCGACGGCCATCGCCTGACCCATCTTATTGATATCTTAAGTAATATTAAACATCTCAACGAGCCGGTCCTCCTGCACGTCACCACCAAAAAAGGGAAAGGCTACCGGCCCGCTGAAGAGAACCCGGTCTATTTCCATGGCTGCGGGAGTTTCCATACCGAAACGGGCAACGGAACCTGTGAGTACAACGCAATTCCGTCCTATACCGACGTGTTCGGCAAGACCATGGTTGAACTGGCCGCCCGTGACGAGCGCATCATCGCCGTGACGGCCGCCATGCCCGAAGGGACCGGGCTGTCGGCCTTCGCCAAGCGATATCCCGACCGGTTTTTTGATGTGGGCATCGCCGAGCAGCACGGGGTCACCTTTGCCGCCGGATTGGCCACCGAGGGCCTGAAACCGGTGGTGGCCATCTATTCGACCTTTCTGCAGCGCGGTTTCGACCAGATCATTCACGATGTCTGCCTGGAATCCCTGCCGGTGGTTTTTGCCATCGACCGGGGCGGTCTGGTGGGTGAAGACGGTCCCACCCACCATGGGCTCTTTGACCTGGCCTATCTGCGCAGCCTGCCGAACATGGTGGTGATGGCCCCCCGGGATGAAAATGAGCTGCGCCGCATGCTTTTGACCGCCGTGGAACACACCGGGCCGATTGCGATCCGCTATCCCCGGGGTCGGGGCACCGGCGTCGAGATCGTAGACCCGATCCGGCCCTTTTCAATCGGACGGGCGCAGGTGGTTCGCGAGGGACGCGACGTGCTGTTGCTGGCCATGGGCCGGTGTGTTACTGATTCAATCAACGCCTCGGAAATATTGAAAAAAGATGGGATTGCGGCCACGGTCGTCAACTGCCGTTACGTCAAGCCGCTGGACGAGGACCTGCTGGTCAAGCTGGCCGCAACTCACACCCGCATCATCACGGTGGAGGAAAATGTGCGCCAGGGCGGGTTTGGCAGTGCCGTATTGGAGTGCCTGCACGACGCCGGCTGCACTGGTTTCACCCTGAAACGGATTGGATTGCCGGACGCATTTGTGGAACACGGTTCACCGGATGCCCTCCGCACCAAATACGGTCTGGATGCGGATGGGATTGTCAGGTCCACTTTGGAAATGATGAGTTAAACGCGCTGTCCCACCCAAACAAAAGCAAAACCGTTCATCGCGCAGAGGCGCAAAGACGCAGAGATAAGCAATATCAATATGTTGGCGCCCTTTCGTGCGAAAGACCTGCTAAACATCAGACTTTAAAGACCTTTGGTTTTTTCCGGCGCAGCCGGAAGCTATTCTGGTTTCCTCTGCGCCCCTGCGTCTCTGCGCGAAAAAACTGCTTTGACAACTTAGACGAATAACACTCGCCATGCCCGCAAAAAAAATCAGACTGGACGTTCTCCTGGTGGAAAAAGGCCTGGCGGAAACCCGCCAGCGCGCCCAGGCGCGTATCATGGCCGGCCAGGTGCTGGTGGATGGGAGCCCCAAGGACAAACCGGGTGCGCAGGTCCATCCGGAGGCCGTCGTGGCCATCAAGGGCGAAGAGCTGCCCTACGTCAGCCGGGGAGGTTTGAAACTGGAAGCCGGATTGCGTGCAACCGGTTTGGATATCAACGGATTCAGCTGTCTCGATGTGGGGGCTTCCACGGGCGGATTCACCGACTGCCTGCTGCAGCACGGCGCCGCCCGGGTGTATGCGGTCGACGTGGGCTACGGCCAATTGGCCTGGTCCCTGCGCACGGACCCCCGGGTGACGGTCATCGAGAGAGCCAATATTCGACATCTGCCCCGGGAAGCCCTGGACGCGGCCGTGGATTTGGTTACCATAGACACGGCCTTCATTTCTCTGAAAATCGTGGTCCCGGCCGTGCTGAAATTCATGCAGCCGCAGGCCGCCATCCTGGCCCTGATAAAGCCGCAGTTTGAAGTCGGCAAAGGCCTGGTCGGAAAAGGCGGTGTCGTGCGGGATCCGGCCCAACACGAACAGGTAATCACCGAACTTACCGAATTTTTTAATAATATCAGTTTGATCACAAGAAAGGTGCTCCCCTCCCCCATCCAGGGACCCAAGGGCAACCGTGAATTCATCGCCCACCTTGAATGTTCCTGATTTTTATCTTGATTTTTTCCTTTTTCGCTTGTACAAAAACCCTTTCAAATAAGCGCACCGCAATGGGGGGATCATCAGGACATTCACACCTTAGAGAGGAGTTTAAATGACTGACAATGCTAATAATTTAAGAAACATTGCCCTGGTTGCACACAGCGGGGCCGGCAAGACTTCCATAGCGGAAGCCATGCTGTATATGACTGGCGTCACCAATCGGCACGGCAAGGTCGAAGAGGGCAATACGGTGATGGACTTCGAGCCGGAAGAGCTGAAAAGAACGGCCAGTATCAGCAGCGGCTTTGCCCAGTTTTCCTGGGAAAAACATACGATCAGTCTCATCGACACCCCCGGTGACCAGAATTTCTTTACCGATACCAAGCTCTGCATGCAGGCCGCCGACGGCGCCGTCATCGCCATTGACGCCGTGGACGGGATCAAGGTGCAGACCGAGCAGGCCCTTGAATTTGCCAAAGACTACGACATGCCCTGCATGGTGTTTGTCAACAAGCTCGACAAGGAACGGGCCGATTTTACTAAAAATGTTCAGGAAGCTACGGAACTATTCGATATTAAACCAATTATTGTACAACTTCCCATCGGCAAAGAAGCCGGTTTCAATGGCATTGTCGACCTGATCGCCATGAAGGCCTACACCTACGACGATAGCGGCAAGGCCTCGGCGGTCGATATACCGGCTGACATGCAGGACCGGGTGGAGACCGAAAAGGAAGCCCTGATCGAAAACATCGCCGAAGCCGACGATGCGCTTTTGGAAAGATATCTCGAAGGCGAAGAGATCAGTGACGCTGAATTCCAGGCAGCCCTAAAAACAGGTATCGCTTCCCGAACCTTCGCACCGGTCCTGTGCGGGTCCGCCACGAGCAGTATCGGTATGGACCTGCTGTGTTCTTTCATCGTGAACTGTATGCCCTCACCGGTTGACCGCGGCGCCTGGAAGGCCCTGAATGCCGCAGAAGAAGAGGTTGAGATAGCGCCGGATGCGGATGCCCCGTTTGCCGGGTTTGTTTTCAAGACCATCGCCGACCCCTATGCCGGTCGGTTGTCCCTGTTCCGGGTTGTATCCGGTAGCCTGGGGTCTGATGGCAACATCTATAACGTGACCAAGTCCAGCAAAGAACGTTTCAACCAGTTGCTGACCATCTTCGGCAAAGAGCAGAAACCGGCCGAGGGCGCCTGTCCGGGATCCATCGTGGCGGTTGCCAAGCTGAAAGACACCACCACGGGTGATTCCATCTGTGACGACACCAATAAGGTCAGCTTCCCCTTTGCCGAGCCGCTGCCCGCCCTCATCAGCTTTGCCATGGTATCCAAGGCCTCGGATGACGAGGATAAGATCTGGCAGTCCCTGGGCAAGATCCAGGAAGAGGATCCCTCGCTCCTGCTCGAAAGAAACGCGGAAACCAAGGAAATCCTGATTTCCGGCGCCGGACAGGTGCACATCGAAGCCACCAACGAAAAGCTAAAACGCAAATTCAACGTTGAGGTCATTCTAAACACCCCCAAGATTCCGTACCGCGAGACCATCAAGAAAAAGGTGCGGGTGCAGGGCAAGCACAAGAAACAGTCCGGCGGTCACGGTCAGTTCGGCGATTGCTGGGTCCAGATGGAACCCATGCCGCGCGGCAAAGGCTTTGAATTTGTAGACGCCATCGTGGGCGGGGCCATTCCCAAAACCTATATCCCGGCGGTCGAAAAAGGGATCGTGGAATCGGCTGTCAAGGGCGTTCTGGCCGGCTTTCCCTGTGTTGATTTCAGGGCTACCCTGGATGACGGCTCCTTCCACGCGGTTGATTCTTCTGAAATGGCGTTCAAGATCGCCGGATCCCTGGCCTTCAAGAAAGCGGCCGTCGATGCCAAGCCGGTCCTGCTGGAACCTATCATGAAAGTCACGGTCACCACCCCGGATGAGTATATGGGGGATATCATGGGGGACCTGAACGGTCGTCGCGGCCGCGTGCTGGGCATGGACAGTGCCGGCAAAAACCAGGTCATCAATGCCGAGGTGCCCATGGCCGAAATCCAGACTTATGCACCGGACCTGCGATCCATGACCGGTGGACGCGGGATGTATGCCATGGAATTCGACCACTATGAAGAGGTGCCCGGTCAACTGGCCGAGAAGATCGTAGAAGCGATCAAACAGGAAGATGAATAGCGATTCGGTATCGTAAAGAATCCTGGCCCTGAGGGCCAGGCTTTGGATTGCCCCTTGAAGGGGCGAGCACCCTGACAAACATGGTTCTAAAATGACCGGATTCAGGGGATCAGGTCAAAGACTGAAGACTGAAGAAAAACCTTAAAACCAATCTGCCCGTGTGACGCTTGAGTCTAATTGCGCAGTAGTGCTTTTACCTTCAGTCTTCAGCCTTCTACCTTGAAACCTGAGCGCCAGTACAATCTTTTACGGCAGAGCCAAATATCTCTGACCTGGCCCTGAGGACCAGACTTTTAAAATCTGAGTAAAAAACCAAAAGCGGCAGTGGACCGAGCAAACCGGACCCTGCCGCTTTTATTTTGTTATCTGGAAAAGCCGTTAGCTATTAGGTTTTAGGTTTAAAAGCTAAAAACCAGTACTTTCCGAACAGCTAATCGCTAATTGCCAATTGCTGACAGCTAATAGCTTTATGACCCATCCAGCACCTTTCGCACCGTACTCACCAGATCTTCCCCCAGATAGGGCTTGCGCAGGTATCCCCGCGTCTGAGCTTCGATCTGTTCCCGGGTGTTTTCCCCGGGTTCATTGGCCGAGGCGAGGACTACCTTTACCCCGGGATCGATCTGTAGCAACGCCTGCAGGCACTCTTCGCCCCCCATATTCGGCATGATCAAATCGAGCAGGACCATGCCGATCTGGTCTTTTTCCGCGCGGTACGTTTCCAGGGCCTGTGCCCCGTCCTCCGCCGTCAAGACGTTGTAGCCGGCCATTTCTAAACGCCGTTTTGCGAATCGACGAATAAACACCATATCATCCACCAGCAGAATGGTTTCATCGCCGGTTTCAGCGACTTCCGCAATTTTCTTCGCGACCACTTTCTCGGGAAGGGACTTTGCCGGCAGGAAAATCTCGAAGCGGGTCCCTTTCCCCAACACGCTTTTACAGGTGACGAGGCCCTCATGGTCCTGAATAATGCCATACACCATGGCCAGGCCCAGACCGGTACCCTTGTCCGCCCGTTTGGTAGTGAAGAAGGGATCGAAGATCTGGGCAAGGGTTTCTCGGGCCATGCCCTGGCCGTTGTCAGCCACGGTGAGGCATACATAAGCGCCTGGAACCAGGTCGGGCTGCGACTTGCAGAATTCCGTTGTGAGGGTGACACTGGTGGTCTTGATGACCAGCTTGCCGCCTTCGGGCATGGCATCCCGGGCGTTATTGATCAGGTTCATGAGCACCTGGCCGATCTGCCCGCTGTCAGCATCCACCAGGGGCAGCCCCTCTTCAAGGTTCAGGATGACATCGAGCTTCCTGGCCATTCCGCTTTTCACGAGGCCATGGATCTGACTGACCTGTTGATTCAGATCGATCCGCTTCTTCTTGCTCTCCTGTTTACGACCCAGGGAGAGCATTTGCTGTACGATTTCGACCCCCCCTGGGAGGCATCAAAAATTATATTCAATTCCGGATAGCCGGGGTCGTCGTTGCCTTTGCCGATCATGAGGAGTTCGGCCGAGCCCTGGATGGCGGCAATCAGATTCTTGAAGTCATGGGCGATGCCGCTGGCCAGCGTCCCCACAGCTTCCAGTTTCTGGGCTTGCTGGAGCTGATTTTCGAGCTGCTGGCGCTCGTTAATCAATCGGACCGCCCGGAGCATGTACCGCACGCGTTGAACCAGAATGATCCATTCGATCGGCTTGGTGATGAAATCAGTGGCCCCGGCTTCATAGGCCCGGTTGATCGATTCGACATCCTCCAGGGCCGTGACCATGACCACCGGGAGTGAATCACCGCCCGGCAGTTTCCGGATCGCCCGGCAGGTTTCATAGCCATCCATTTCCGGCATCATCACATCCAGCAGCACGATTTCCGGTTTCAGGCGCTTGACCGCCTCCAGGCCTTCGACGCCGTTGACAGCCTCCGACACCGTAAACCCGTCTTTTTCCAGAGATACGCGGGCGACGTCGCGGACAATGACATCATCATCGACAATCAGGACCTGGGGCCTGGTCTCCTTATTAGGGGCCATGCTCTTTCCCTTCTGACCGGTTCTGTTTTTTGCACAGATTGAGCAAGTAAATGAACATGTTGAAGTGACTCGTACTCTATACCGCACCGCAAGTCAAAATCAAGCACGGAATGTAACTTGTCAAGTTTATAGCAAATTTTGTGCCGATTGAATACGGTCAGTTGGGAAAATTATAAGTCGCCTCCCCCCTTCGATTTTCCATGAATGACGTAAACCGTCGACACAGCTATAAATCTGCAAAATCTGCAAACTTTGTTGATTATAGAATTCTGAACCTACCATTGTTGCTGGTTCCAAATCAAGACATGGCCGCAGATGTCAATTTTTTTAGTGGTATCGGGCGATTATTCAGGAAAAAATTGAATTTACCACGTTTTCTTGATACGTCTAACAGTGGCATGTATCTTGCTGCTTATAGTAGAAAGCGTTTTACATGAATCTGTATTCTTTCAACTATACTGGTAATTATTTTTGATGAGAAAATGGTTTAAAACCACCATGCGAACAATGTTTGACCGCCTGGGGGCTGGCGCAGGCGGCACTCCTTCGCCGGAATCGGACGAAGTACCAGACTCCGGTTTGGGACCTGGTTCGCTTTCCGCGGGCATTCATTTCGAGGCCCTCGAACCCCGCCTGCTCCTTTCGGCCAGCGCAGACAGTCCTGCCTCCGGTGCGGTCATCCAGGCTGCTCAGCCGTCGGAGCACGCTGCCCTCGAAATAGAACACGTTCAATTCAGCCAGCAGAACCAGGCGCTTGCAAACGACCTTTCGCATACAACTGAAATTAATGCAGACTCCCGCCCGGCCGCAACAACCACGCTGGAGTCAGTTGACCTCCTGGCAAATGCCGACCATCAGCTGCTGAACCCGATCAGCATTCAGCAGGAACTGGTGGTGGTAGACGGTGGCATCACGAATTATGAACAGCTGGTAACCGACCTCCTCTCTGATCGAGATGATTGCCGCCAGATCGAGGTGGTGGTTCTGGATCCGCTGCAAGACGGCGTGGCGCAGATCACCGATCTGCTGGCTGACCGGCAGGACCTCGATGCAGTTCATTTTGTCACCCATGGATCGGATCAAGGGGTGAAACTGGGTGATACCTGGCTCGATTCGGAAAGCCTGGAGGAATATTCTGGTAATCTTACCGCCTGGAAAACGGCCCTGTCCACTGATGCGGACCTGCTCTTTTACGGCTGCAACCTGGCCGCAGGGGAAACGGGTCAGGCACTGATCCAATCCATCGCAAATTTGACAGGTGCCGACGTGGCCGCTTCCGACGATCTTACCGGTCACGCCGATTCAGGCGGCGACTGGGAGCTTGAGCATGTTGTAGGAACCGTGGAATTACGCATAGCTTTTAACGGCGTCTCCTGGCAGGGGGTTCTGGTTGACTTTACCGTTGATACAACCAACGATACGGTTGACGCCACTCCAGGCGATGGTGTCGCACAGGATGCAGCAGGGGACACCAGCTTGCGAGCGGCCATAATGGAGGCGAATGCCCTTGGCGGCACGAATAAGGTTATCCTTCCAGCTAACACTTATACCCTTTCCATTACGAGTACGAATGAGGATGCCTCGGCTAACGGCGATTTAGATATTGACGGTAATCTAACGATAGAGGGTGCCAGCGCGGCCACTACCAGCATCGACGGAGGTGCTTTGGACCGTGTTATTCAAATCATTAGCGGGACTGTAACAATTTCTGAAGTGACGATTACCAACGGAGATACTAGCGGTAACGGGGGAGGAATTTCGAATGCTGGCAACCTGACGCTGAACGATGTCGAGATCACGGACAGTGCCGGTCTGCTCGGTGGGGGTTTCTACAATGCTGGAACGGGGACAGCAGATTTGGATCGTGTCACGATCAGTGGAAGTACCGCGGACACTGGTGGAGGTGTGTACAACGATGCCGGCACTCTAACCATTACGAATGCGACGATCACTGCCAACACGGGAAGTTCAACCGGGGCCGGCCTCTATATCAAGGGGCATGTGGATATTATCAATTCTACGATCGCACACAACCTGGTTTCTGATGGCCTCAAAGTTAAGAGCGGCGGAAACAGTGCCACACTAATAAACACCATTCTTGCAAACAATGCCGGTGGAAATTTTTCCGGTCCCGGTTTAACGATTGCCGGTGACAGTATAGACACTGATGGTTCGACAGGCCTTACAGCCACGGCACTTGTGGATCTTAAGCTCGACACCACGTTACAGAATAATGGCGGAACAACGAGAACGCTTGCATTGCAGACAGGCAGTGTCGCGATCAATGGAGGAACAGTAACCGGTGCCCCTGCAGCTGACCAGCGTGGTTATACGAGAGACGTTTCGCCGGATGTCGGGGCCTATGAATTTGGCGGCTCTCCGCTGGGCGGATTCTGGCTGACGACCGAAGACAATGTCGCCTCATCCGGAGCTACAAAAGGATTGGATGCCTGGGAGGACGGCGATGTGCTCCAGTTCGGTGATCCCGACCTGACCCTCGAATCGCCGACAACAGATGGAACCATGGCGCTGGCGTTCGACGCCGATCGATTGGCGTCAGACGGTGCAGCCGAGATCGATGCCATTCATTATGTGACGAAAGACATTACCGTCGGCAATACCACAACGATGGACTTGTATGCGGGTGATATCCTTTTTTCGACGGTTCTGGGCGAAGACTTTTCCAGCACAAACACCTTGTCAGGTGTCGAGGACAGCGATTTGGTCGTCTTTAGACCGGACACCCCGGGTGACTACAGCTCCGGCACTTTCTATATGCTTCTCGATGAATCGTTAGATACAGCCGGCTGGCTGGACATGGGCGGTGTTTCTCTTGTCGAAAAAGATACCGATGTAGCAGGCACAACCCTACCGGCAGGATCTTTTATCCTTCTCGAAGGAGCTTTGGCAGCACGGAAAAAGATTCACTTGTACACGCCAGACAAAGTGGGTTCCGTAGATACCGAGGGGACGCTCTCATTGCTTTTCGACGGGGGTGATGCCAGCCTGGCTGCTTTCGATGGCCTGGAACTCATCGAAGAAGCGGTAAATGTCGGCGGAACCGCGCTTTCAGCAGGGCACATTCTGATTTCACATGATGGTATCGCTAGTATCTCTTATCTTAATGTTACTGCAATCGAACCCGGAACATCAGCTGCGACCTCCACTTTATTGCTGGATGGCAATGATGTTGGGCTTACCACATCAAATGAGAATATCTTTTCTCTGACCCTGCTACCGGTTTCTGCCGCGGCCAACAATGCGCCGACGGCCACCGGGGTTCCCACGGACGTGAGTGTCACTGAGGATGTGGCCGGCGACTTTGATCTGTCGGCGGTAACCTTTGCCGACATCGATGGTGATTCTCTGACCGTCACGCTGGACGCGTCGTCTGGCACCTTTGCGGCCGGTGACAGCGGCGGTGTGACCATCGGCGGCACCGGCACCGGCACCCTCACCCTGACCGGCACGGTAGCGGCCATCAACACCTACCTGGACACGGTTTCTAACATCCAGTACACCGGGGCGCTCAATGTCAGTGGCGAAGATGCGGCTACCTATACCCTCAATGCCAATGACGGCACGGTGAATCCGCAGGTTGGCAGTGGTACGATTGATATTACGGCCGTCGATGACCCCATCAACATCAACACCAGCGGCAACACGGTCACCTTCACCGAAGATGCGGGGGCGACCACGGCCCTGTTTGCGGCGGCGATCGATACCATTGAACCGGGTGACACCATCACCCAGCTCTTGCTGAACCTGGCCAACGTCGAGGCCGGTGATACGCTGAGTTTTGGCGGTACCGACATCGACCTGAACAGCAACG
>Ga0209679_1000760_pt1 | contig 12392 bp, 11 predicted proteins | sample WorMetHEROISLAND_4_FD_187408 | JGI IMG/M metagenome (GOLD analysis project Ga0209679, IMG submission 187408) | Marine gutless worms symbiont microbial communities from Max Planck institute for Marine Microbiology, Germany - Olavius sp. 2 HERON... ...
CGTGATGGCATGCTGCACATGATGTTCAAATTATCAGCATGTGCAGAGAAAACCTGGCGCAAGCAGAGGGGATTTAACTACCTGGCCAAGGTGATAACGGGAGTGAAGTTTAAAGATGGAATCGAGGTGACGACGGGCAATTAGGTAGCAGCTGGATCAATATCCAAACACCAGATTTGACGAGAACTCATGCAGAGAATCTCATGGCACTTTCTCTCGATCAGCAAAAGGCATTAGATCAAAAGTCCATGATCGCGTTGCAGGCCGGATTTGGAAAACCCCTTATTGAGAAAGTTCTGAAAGAGATCCACAAACCAGAAATTGCCAATGTTTGTGACGACGATGCGTTGGCCATCGATATTCAACTCGGAGAAAAGACGGATCTCGAAGCCAACGATTTTCATTTTCGTGTGTTGGTATCCGGACCCACCCATTTGTTGGAAGCAAAAATTCCCTATGGCCAGGTCGAAGGAGTGGATCATTTCCAGATACCCGCGATAGAAATGACTCTGTTACGCGCCATCAGCCATGTCTATCTACGACTAAAAGGTGCGCTCTGTGGCGCGGACAGATTGTTACCTTCAACATTCGATTGGAATATCGACAACTATGTTAAGGACCAGTTTCTTCTTCAAACCAAGAGTGACAACGAGATAGCAGAAGTTCGCGAAGTCCTACTCGATGGGATAGGCAATCTATCCAGTGCGATTCAAAAGGGGCAAATCAGTGAAAGCGACTACGAACGCCTTCTTGCGAAATCGGAGGATTGGCGTACTTGGCTAAGAGAGGCGGACGACGATCGCAAGCTGATGACACAAGTGATGGACGAGATCTGTCACACTCCCATTCTTGATCAACTACCGGCCAAATCCATCCGATGGGGTATCTGCACCGCAACAGGACTGGGGCTCGATGCGATGGGTGCCGGTGGTCTTGGAACCTTAACAGCTGTTGGGATTAGTGCGCTCGATGCCTTCGCCATTAGCGGGCTGGGACCCAGAAGGAAGGTCCGCTCATTCTGCACTGACATTCGGAAAGTAGTAAGCGGCTAACCGGAGTGAGGTGCCCAGACTACCTGGTTTCTCCCAACGAGTCGGCGCGAATCTCTTATTTACAGTCGATCCGCAACACTCCGAACGAGCGCTTGTCGCTCCTGCTGCAGCGTCAGGCGCTGTTGGATCAACGGCGCTACCGTGGCAAGCACGTCTTCATCCTCATTGTCGGTCTCCAACGTCGCCAGCGCAGTATCCATGACATTCGCGACGCTTTCCTCCACGGAGAAACTCTCTTGGTAGCTCCGCATCACCCGTACCATCGTGTTTCGAACTTCGGCCTGTGATCGCGACGCTTTCTGGTTGCTCAGTTTGACGGCGAGAAATTGTGCTACCGATCGACCCTGGGTGTTAGCCCTGCGAGAGGCACTCAGATTCGTCTGCCCCTCTTGAATGTAAATGACGGCCGGTGTGTCCTGCCCTTCGATTTTGTCGAGATAGTAGCGCAGTATGGATACCGCCGCGGAGTTGGACGCGATGATGCTCTTGTAGAGATGGTGCTGTGGTTGTTTGGCGTTGGTCAGCGCGCTGCTACTGCGCATCATGGCGTTTTCCGCATCCAGCACCGCTATATAGTGGTCCAGGCGCCTGGCCGCCAGCTCGACGGCGCTGACCGGCTTCCCGCTACTGGCGCTGTCGTAGAGCTTCAACGACTGTAGAAACCCCTGCTTCGCCTGCTCGTGCAAGGTCTCGAGATAGAGTTTAGTCCGGCGTACATTCCTGCTAAGTCGGGGAGATTTCAAATCTGGGAGCACCAGCTGTTTTTCTAAAACCCGGTACTCCTGAAACTTTTTCTTTACCGCTTGTATGTGGTGACGCACTTTCTCGTTCGCCTGATTCACCGGTATGTGCTTTTGCATAAGTTCTGCGGAGACTAGATCGATCTCCTGATACTCCTCGAGAACGGCGAGGAAACGGTTGTAAACCAGTTGCGCTTTTTGCATCCAGGCGATATAGCGGCTCAAATCGTGCTTGGACTCGGATCGCGGTGCCTGTGCCTGAGGCTCCGGCTTTTGCGACTTTTGCGGTGGAGCAACTGCTTGGCTGACGGGTTTGGTTGGTGTGGTGGATGCGCACCCCGTCAAGATCGCAACGAAGATGAAGCTAACGATGTACTGGCTACGTCTGATCAACATGGGGTAAGGTCCCTGTCGTCTTGATTTGGCGGTTACGTGGTGTGGAGTCGTTATACGCTATGTGCATCATCTCCACCAGACTACAGCGGCCAGTATCGACAGTTCTTGATTCTCTGCCTCGATGCTGCTGACGCCGTTTCGCGTTTTTTTTGGGGGCGGACCACCTTAGGTCTTACCGCTAAATGGTTGCGGGATAGCGGAGTCAGAGCTCGCTTCGATCCTTCGCGATCTACGTAGATATCGCTTAGGAATCTTTTGAATCAAGTCACTGCTGCGAGACCACCTCTCGTACCACTCGAAATCCGGTGTCATCGCTGCGACGCGAGGGAAAATCCCGCCAGCGGTTGGAGCTGCGCATCTCTTTGGGCGGAAAACTCCACGCACCGCCTCGAATCACGCGTTTGCCGCAGCCCGAACTCTCTAACGCGACGCCATCAGTAGGCGCTTCGCTATAGGAATCCGACCAACAATCCTCGACCCACTCCCACACGTTACCTGCAATGTCGTGCAAACCAAATCTGTTGGGTGGAAACCGCCCGACTTCGGCGCTCTTTTCACCATCCCACAACGCGCCGCAACCCTCGCAATTGGCACGCGCTACCTGCTCGCTTTCGCCCCACCAGAATCGCGTGGTATTGCCGGCACGCGCCGCGTATTCCCATTCGCCATCGGTTGGTAACCGATAGTGCCGGCCGGTCTGTTCGCTCAACCACTGGGTATAGGCCTTGGCCTCTTCCCAAGAGACATTGACCACGGGACGTGCACCTCTGCCCCACCCCTGATCGTCGGGGGATTCGCAACCGGTACGTCGACAGAACTCGTCGTACTGGTCGAAGGTCACTTCAAAAAGACCCATGGCGAACGGTTTGATAGTGAGCGTTTTCGGGGGCCGTTCGTCGTCGTCCCCAGCAGCATCACCTCGTTGGTAACTTCCGCCGGGCAGCGTCACCAGTTCCGGTCCCTCACTCCCTGACTGCAATGCATCGCGAAATTCACCCGACAACGGTTTGCGAAATATCTCGATAGCAGGAAAGTAGCCGCCTACCTTTCGCTCATGATTAACCCCCCTCACCAATACTTTAAGCGCGGTTACCGGTATTGCGGCCTCGCTACCGTAGTGAAGTTCGACGCGTAGCTGCGGCGTCAACAACTCCCCCACCAGTACGTCGTTGCTTTCGTTCCTGCGTAGTAGTACCCATGGGTACTCTTCATCCTCGACCCTCTCGGCCTGCAAGTTGCTGATCTCTGCCACAGAAACCATGCGTATGCCTTCCGCGGAACGCACGAGCAGGTCTTGCTTCAACACACGGGTCAACAGGCGATCGCCTTCGTGCAGCCAGAGCTGATCAGGTGCGAGGTGAGCTGTCAGCCGCGTGCGGCGCTTGGCAAACGCGATTTCACTGATATCCGACCACTGGACAGGGAGTGTCGGATCGAGAACCCGAAGGACTTGCAACTCTTCATGCAGCAGTTGACCGCTGTAGCGCTCACCATCCTGCGTCACGAGCACATCCTGCCCATCAATTGCATTCAGCGATTTCATCATGCCGTAGGGTACGGAGATGTCACCGTAGCGTGTTCTCAACGAAAACTGGGGACGGGCAACGGCGCCGTTGTAGATTTCGCCGTTTTTGAGGGTAACCACGTCAAACGCAGTCCGTATCGCGGGCCGTGATTGAGAATAGGCGACACCGAGGCTACCCGCCAGGTATAGCGCGAGCAGACAAGCAGCGCTTCTCTTCATCACACTCCCTCCCCCGACAAACCCGGCCTTCGGTCTCCTATTCCACCGAATTGGCCATTGCCCTTTTTCTTTCGCCCGATCCTACCCGATCTAGTATGGCATCCATTACCACGTCGGGCAGCAAGCGCTTCAAGACGCCGAATAGATAGGTGGGCTTGGTCACATAGTAACGCGCGCGTGGCTTGGGACTCTCCAAGGCATGGACAACCCGTTCGAGCACCGCTTCCGGTGGCAGCGTGAACGGTGCGGTGGGCCCCTCCTTCACGAGTCGCTGTTCGACGGCGTTATACGCCTCTCGATGCACACTGTTTTCGCTATCGATGTTGTCTCGATATGCACGCAGGGCATTGGCGCGAAATCGACTGACGATGGGGCCAGGCTCGATGAGCGAGACGAAAATGCCGGTATCGCGCAGCTCGAGGCGCAGCGTATCGGTGAGTCCCTCCAGTGCATACTTGGATGCGATGTAGGCCCCGCGATAGGCCATCGCAATAAAACCGAGTATGGAACTATTCTGAATGATCCGCCCTTCGCTTTGTTCGCGCATCCAGGGCAGTAGGTGACAAATGAGTTCGTGCGTGCCGAAGAGATTGGTTTCGAACTGCTCGCGCAGCACGTCGCGTTGCAGACCCTCCACCGCGCCGGGTTGCGCGTAAGCGCCGTTGTTGAAGAGGCCGTAAACGCGGCGCCCGGTTCGTGCCTCGATTTCACCGATGGCTTCCTGAATAGATGACGATTGCGACAGATCGAGTGCGAGTGATTCCATGCCTTCGCTTTGCAGGCGCTCGACATCCTTGGCCTGACGCGCCGTCGCCAACACGCGATAGCCGCGCTGTTTCAGCCCGCGTGCCACACAGTAGCCGATGCCGGATGAGCATCCGGTGATCAAAACGGTTTTTTCCGAATTCATTGTGAAATTGGTTCTACTTTGCGAGGTAACGAATCCCTTCCTCCAAACCCTCGATGGTCAGGGGGAACATGCGCTCCTGCCCAAGTATTTCCTGTATCACCTGTATGGAAGGAATCTGGTTCCAATAGGCCTCGTTCTGCGGGTTCAGCCAGATCGCCTTCGGGTAGGTATTCAATAGCCGTTGCATCCACACTTGCCCGGGCTCTTCGTTCCAGTGTTCGACCGAGGCGTTGGGGTAGACGATTTCGTAAGGACTCATGGTGGCGTCACCGACGAAAATCAGTTTGTAATCGTGACCGTAGGTGTGGAGCACATCCCAGGTCGAAAGCGTTTCGTCGAACCGGCGCTTGTTGTCGCGCCATACCTTTTCGTAGACGCAGTTGTGAAAGTAGAAATACTCGAGATGTTTGAATTCCGTATGACAGGCGGAGAAGAGCTCCTCACAGACCCGAATATGGTCGTCCATCGATCCGCCCACATCGAGAAACAGAAGCACCTTGACCGCGTTGTGTCTCTCGGGAACCATCTTAAGATCCAGCATTCCCCCCTTGTCGGCGGTCGATCGAATGGTGTCATCCAGATCGAGCCCTTCATCCGCACCGGTGCGCGCGAATTGGCGTAACCGGCGCAGCGCCACTTTGATGTTGCGCGTACCCAGCTCCACGCTATCGTCGAAGTTCTTGAACTCCCGTTTATCCCACACCTTCACCGCATGGCGGTTTCGAGACTCCTTCTGACCGATACGAACGCCTTCCGGGTGATGGTCGTAAGCGCCAAAAGGTGACGTCCCGCCGGTACCGATCCACTTACTTCCGCCGTGATGCGCGCCGTCCTGCTCCTGGAGGCGCTCCTTCAATGTCTCCATGAGCTTATCCCAACCCATCGCCTCCAGTTTGCTCCTCTCCTCCTCACTGAGATGGCGTTCGATCGCATCACGCAACCACTCATCGGGTATCTCTGCGCTGATCTCCTCCATCCCGTACAACACCTCGATGAAGAAACTGCCGAAGGCACGATCGAACCGGTCAAAATAGCGCTCGTCCTTGATCAATACCGTTCGCGTAAGAAAGTAAAAATCATCCATGTTCGGCGGGGCAACACGAGCCTCCAGCGCGGTGAGTAGATCGAGATACTCCCTGATCGTGACGGGCAGTTCCGAACCGCGTAGATGATAAAAGAAGTCAATTAACATGCCATTGCACCGGAACTCCTTTTATTGGTACTTCAACACGGTTCTGTCAACTTCTACGCGCCATGAAGGCAAGTCGTTCAAAGAGATGAACATCCTGCTCGTTTTTCAATAACGCTCCGTGTAATGGCGGAATGGCATTTCGGGAGTCTTTGCTCCTTAGCACTTCGGGCGGTATATCTTCTGCCAGCAGCAGTTTCAGCCAGTCCAGCAACTCCGAGGTCGAAGGTTTCTTTTTTAGGCCCGGCACTTCGCGCAGTTCGAAGAAGACCTCTAACGCTTCGCTCAACAACTCTTTCTTTAAATCGGGGAAATGGACGCCAACGATATCGGACATGGTCTCCTTGTCCGGGAATCGAATGTAGTGAAAAAAGCAGCGGCGGAGAAAGGCATCGGGAAGCTCTTTTTCATTGTTGCTGGTGATCACCATCAGAGGTCGCGTTTGAGCCTTGATCAACTGTTGCGTTTCGTAAACATAGAACTCCATGCGATCCAACTCGCGAAGCAGATCGTTGGGAAATTCGATATCCGCTTTGTCGATTTCATCGATCAGAACAACCGGGTGTTGTTCGGACTCGAACGCCTCCCACAACGCCCCTTTCTTGATGTAGTTGGCGATATCGTGCACACGATCGTCACCCAACTGTGAATCGCGCAGCCGGGAGACGGCATCGTACTCATACAAGCCGTGCTGTGCCTTAGTGGTCGATTTAATGTGCCATTGAATGAGAGGTCGTCCCAATGACTTGGCAACTTCGATGGCCAGCATGGTCTTACCCGTACCGGGCTCTTCCTTGACGAGCAGCGGTCGTTGGAGGGCGATGGCTGCGTTAACCGCCAGCATCAGGTCCTCAGTGGCTACATAGGTGTCGGTTCCTGTGAATCGATTCATACTTTATTCACTTTTAACGTCATAGCAGTTACGACGAGCCGACGACAGGGAATCGGTTACTCAGCGCCATCAACTCAGCTAACTCCTCGGCCAGCAGCGGCTTGGAGAAGTAAAAACCCTGCGCGTATCGACAGCCATTCTCGCGCAGAAAATTCAACTGGAGTTCCGTTTCCACACCCTCGGCGATTACCTGGATACCAAGACTCTCCGCCAACGCCATCACCACCTTGATGATGCCCTCGTCCACCGACGATTGATCGCCCACGCCACCCACACCCCCGACAAAAGAGCGATCCACCTTCAGGTAGTCAGCCGGTAACTGTTTCAGGTAGTTCAGCGAAGAGTAACCGGTACCGAAGTCATCGATGGCGATCTCCACGCCCAGGTTCTGGAGTTCGCGCAGCGTCTTGATGTTCTCTTTGGGATCGGTCATGGCAGCGCTCTCGGTGACTTCCAGTTCCAGAAGACCGTTGGTATGGCGGTTCTTCTTCAGTCCCTGTTCGACCCGTCGCGGCAGATCGGCATCATGGAGTTCGCGCAGGGAAAGATTGACAGCCAAACGCATATCGATGCCCTGATCGCGCCAACGTCGAAGCTGTGCGAGAGACTCTTCCAATACCCACGCCCCCATCTTTACGATAAGTCCGGACTCCTCCGCCGTCGGTATGAACTCGCCGGGAGGGATGGAGCCGCGCTCCGGGTGCTCCCAACGCACCAGCGCCTCCAACTCCTGCCCTTCGCGATAGAACGCATAACTGCCTCGCTCCCGTTTCGCCTGATACATGGCGATATCCGCACGCTTGAAAAGCGTGTTGACGTCTTCGTGTTCTTCGGTCAACCACGCTATTCCCACGCTGCCACCGACTCGAACAGTGTGACCGGCAACGTGAAAGGGTTCACCGACCGTTCTCACGACACGTTGAGCCACTTTCTCGGCGATCTCCAACGAAGCACCGGGTAGCACGAACGCGAACTCATCTCCACCCAGTCTTGCGAGAAGATCCGAAGAGCGCAGACAGGCCTTGAGCCTGCCCGCGACGTCGATTAAAAGCTTGTCTCCCACATCGTGGCCCAAGGTGTCGTTGACGTTCTTGAAATGATCGAGATCGAGGTACATAACCGACAGCGGCTCGTTCAGGTAATTGGCGTTGTTGGTGATTGTCTCCGCGTGCTCGTACAGATAACGGCGATTGGCGAGCTTGGTCAATTCGTCAAAATTGGCCAACTGTTCGATGCGCTCGCGACTGACCGTATGATCGGTGATATCGAGCAACGTGCCGATCACCACTTGGCGGTTGCCTATTTCCGTTCGTGTGCCCAGTACTTCCACATGCAGCACTTCACCGCTTTTGTGCTGCCCGCGGAACTGGTAGCGCAAGCTCTCGACCTCTCCCGTAAACCAAGCCTTGAGGTTTTTCATCACCGTGTCGCGATCGGGCTCGTAAACGAGATCCACGACGCTTTTTTCCGCAACAATCTCTTCCTGCGTATAACCAAACAGCTCCGCGAGCGTTGGATTGACGTAGGTGAATCGACCCTGGTCGATGATATACACCCCCGCGAGCGAACCTTCCACCAGGCTGCGGAACTCAAGCTCACTCGCTTCGATGGCTTTTTCGGCTTGAATGCGTTCGCTGATATCGCTCCCCGATGCCACCAGCAGCATCAGATCGCCTTCTCGAGAGAGCACGGGACTCAAATGGTAGTCGAGGGTACGCTCGCTTCCATCCGAAAGAACGATTTTTCGCTCCTTTCGCACACTGCTGTACTTATCGAGGTTTTCTATCTCCTCCTTTACGGCTTCGCTCTCTGCCCCTCTCCACCACGACGCTTGCCAGAAAGGAACATGTAGCAACTCCGATGGGCTAATCGCCCACTCCAACGCGATTTTATTGCAGCGAATGATGCGCCCGTCGGAGTGCAGCAGGACAAGAAACTGCCCGACGTGATCGAAGACTGCCGAAAGCTCGGCGGTACTTTCTGTCAGATTCTTTTCTCGCTCCGCGATGTCCAGCTGCAGGTATATGTTTCTTCTCAACGCTCTGCCGATGTGTCTGGAATTGCGTATCAGAAAGAACGCAAAGACAAGCGTGAGGAGACTCAAGAACCAACCCACTCGGCTGCCCAACAACCAGAACTGCAGCGCTAGCGGCGCCAATGTCGGTACGGTGTAGGTAATCACCGCAGGCCAGGAGATACTCAGCGTGACCGCTCCCCCCGCGGCGATTCCGGCAATGGTGAGTCCGACGAGCACCTGATGGAGTGGCGCTTGTGCCGGAAACAGAAAGGCGGCTGCCCCACCCCACGTTAATCCGGTTGCCAGCGCGCCGAATATGAGCCAGTTCTCCCACAGCCCGACTCTCTCCATGGTCAGCGATCGGCGTTGAAGAACGTGCAACGATCCGAGGCGAATGAATATTATCGCTGAATGCAGAGCCAACCACGCTATCGCCACGTCGTGATCCACAACCGGCCACATCCCCAGCACGAGGACCACACCCACACCCAGGGATGCCACCATGGGAGCACGCAAGTTTTCGAACAACAGCGATATCTGCGCTAAGCGCACACTCTCGGATTTACTGGGCGACGTAGCCGCGGGAATGACAGGGTCTTGCACCCCATCGTTTGGGGAGCGTGGCTTGGTCGAACCAGCGTTCGATTCGCTTGAAGTATCCTCGTTATTCATTGATTGAAGGACTATCTAATTACAACCCCATCTAAGAAACAGTACATCCTTCGAATCGTGAATGCTGGCACGAAATCCTTCCTGTCACGCTCTGTTTCGTTGGTTAAAGAACGATAACCCGCCTACTCGCCTCGCCACACAGGCTCACGCTTGCCCAGAAAGGCATCGATACCCTCTTCTGCGTCGCGGGCCAACATATTGCGCGTCATCACTTCACTGCAATAGCGGTAGGCCTCATCTAAATCTTTCTCTGCTTGGCGATAGAAAGCCTCTTTACCGATCGCCAGCGTGAGGGGCGATTTGGAGGCGATCTTGGTAGCCAACTCCTTCACGCTATCATCCAACGCCTCGGGGGCGACGATACGGTTTACCAGGCCCAGCTCATAAGCCCGTTGGGCATCGACCATATCACCTGTCAGCAACATCTCCATCGCATGCTTTCGACCCACCGCGCGACTCAACGCAACCATGGGCGTAGAACAAAACAACCCGATATTGACTCCCGGAGTGGCAAAACGGACCGTATCGGCAGCAACGGCCAAATCGCAGGTGGCGACGAGCTGACACCCCGCGGCCGTGGCGATGCCGTGAATCCTCGCAATGACGGGTTGGGGCAGACGAACGATGCTGGTCATTAAACGGCTGCACTGCGTAAAGAGCGCTTCGTAGAACGGGCGCTCCGGATTGGCACGCATCTCCTTAAGATCGTGGCCCGCACAAAACGCGGGACCGTTGGCCGCGATAACCACCACCCGTACCGACTTGTCCCTGCCTATCTCGTCCAGCTCGACCTGCAGGGCGCCCATCAGTGCTGCCGACAGCGCGTTGCGCGCCTTGGGGCGATTGAGCGTGAGCGTGCAGACCCCCCCACACTCCTCGCGTAAGACCAGTTGTTCCTCTGCTTGTGGATTGGCACTCATTCTACGAACTCCTCGGAATAGTACGGGGGTAGTCCCGCCCGGACGACTAATAACTAAATCACCCAGCTCTGATTCAACGTCTCCTCCGGCGGTACGGGACGCGGCTTGCCGCTCCCGTCGATCGCGACATAGATGAAGACCGCTTCGGTTACCTTGATCAGCTCCCGCGTACGCATACGGCGCACCCCGGTTTCGATTTTTACCGCTATCGAGCTGGTGCCTACCCGTTCTATTTGGGTGTAGCAACTCACCTCATCGCCTACGTAGACCGGCTTATGAAATTTCATGGCGTTGACGGCAACCGTGACGACGCGGCCCTGCGCACGTTGAATCGCCGTCGTCCCGCCCGCCATATCCATCTGACCCATCAACCAGCCACCGAAGATATCCCCGTTGGGATTGGTATCGGCGGGCATGGCGGTAGTCCGCAGTGTCAATTGGCCATGTTCAGCCAGTTCTTCGTAATCTGAACCCATCGACTTTACCTTACGTAGGTTTTGCTCAAGGCTTTGAAACGATCCGTTCCCGCCTTCTGCATCCACTCAAAGAAGACCATCTCTCGTGTGACGATTTGCGCACCAGCCTGGCGCATGCGCTCTATGCCTAATCGGGCATCCTCCGGTTTTCGCGAGGAGACCGCATCGGCGACGACGAAAACCTGTTTGCCCATCTCTAAAAAGTTAAGCACGGATTGCAGTACGCAGACGTGCACTTCGATGCCCGAAACGACGATCTGATCGCGACCGGTTTCAAAGATCCCGGCCCGACAACTCTCCTCTCCGGTGCAGGAGAAGTACACCTTTTCCATCAGGGCATCGGAATCCACCTGTTCTCGCAGGGCTGCCACCGTGGCGCCCAACCCTTGCGGGTACTGTTCCGAGACCTTCACCGGTATGCCCAACTCATTCGCCAACTGTGCCAACCAAACACAGTGATCAACCAACCGGGATGGTTCGTGAATTGCCGGGACCAGTCGCTCCTGAACGTCGATGATCAGCAGCATGGAATGACGTGGGTGCATCAGCATGATGGGTACACTCTCGAGACAAATTGTGGGCCGTAACGGGTTAGGGCGAATCACATTGTTACTTTACGTTTACGTTAAATGCATATAATCTGACTGTAAACCTGCAGTATCCATGAGATTTCGCTACACATGACTACCATGCCCCTGAACAGCACGGCCAAGACTTACAGTATCACCGAACTCTCCAGAGAGTTCGACGTTACGACACGGGCCATCCGTTTTTACGAAGATCAGGGCTTGCTCAACCCCACCCGTCGTGGACGTACGCGCGTCTATACCAACCGCGACCGGGTGCGGCTAAAACTGATTCTTAGGGGTAAACGGCTCGGATTCACACTCCAGGAGACCAAGGAGTTGTTCGACCTTTATGACTCCTCCCCGGGCGAAAAGGGGCAGATGCAGTACTTTTTGAAGAAGATTCGCGAACGACGCGCCATTCTAATCCAGCAGCAAAGCGATATTCAGACGCTGCTTCAGGAGTTGGATACCATCGAGACCCAGTGCGAATCGCAGTTGGAGAGCATGGCCCACCTGCAGGAAGTGTAGAACAGCGCCCGCAACGGGAAACGGAGCTACAATTGAATCTGGTGTTTAAAGAATGTGAAAAATAGCGGTGTATCTGGTTGATGGGTAGTCGCCAAACCAATCACTCAACCAACAGGGATACACCGCTATGAAGAAAGAGAATAACGTTGTTGCGTTTTCAGGTCGACAGGAACTCACTGATGGCCTGACTGAATTACTGAGAACAGGGGCAGTTCAGCTGATTCAGCAAGCAGTAGAAGCGGAGTTGGCCGGATTTATGGAACAGTTTTCAGCTCGCTTACTGGAAG